>Ga0335072_10002031_pt1 | contig 31893 bp, 28 predicted proteins | sample Lox_Sample_21_FD_206725 | JGI IMG/M metagenome (GOLD analysis project Ga0335072, IMG submission 206725) | Soil microbial communities from Loxahatchee National Wildlife Refuge, Florida, United States - Lox_Sample_2.1 | ecosystem: Environmental > Terrestrial > Soil > Wetlands | place: USA...
GTCGCACCATGGCGCGATCACCGAGGCAACGGGAGGAAACCACCAATGAGCACGACCAGCACCGCCCCCAGCCCGTATATTCCAGTCCGTGACACCTGGCTGGCGCGGCGCAGCGAGACGATTCTGGAACCTGAGCTGCCGATCGTCGATCCGCACCACCATCTGTGGGAGCGCCCCGGCTGGCGTTACATGCTCGACGACTTGCTCGCGGACACGAACTCGGGCCACAACATCGTTGCGACGGTGTTCGTGCAATGCCGGTCGATGCATCGCGCCGCTGGCCCCGAAGCAATGAAGCCGGTTGGCGAGACCCAATTCGTCAACGGTGTGGCGGCGATGAGCGCCTCCGGGCAGTACGGCAGCACCAGGATCTGCGCCGGCATCGTGGGCCACGCCGATCTGCGGTTGGGTGGACAGGTCCGTGCGGTGCTGGAGGCGCATATCCGCGCCGGCGGCAACCGTTTCCGCGGCATCCGCCACATCACCGCCTGGGATGCCGACCGGACGCTGATGAATCCCGCCTATGCGCCGCCGCCCGGTTTGCTCTCTGACGGTACGTTCCGCGAAGGATTTGCCTGCCTGGCGCCGCTGAACCTGAGCTTCGATGCGTGGCTGTATCATCCGCAGATCGACGAGCTCGCCGCGCTGGCGCAGGCGTTTCCGGGCACTCGGATCTGCCTCAACCACGTCGGTGGGCCGCTCGCCATCGGCAGTTACGCCGGCAAGCGCGACGCGGTGTTTGCCGCATGGTCGAAATCGATCCGTGCCTTGGCGCAATGTCCCAATGTGGTGGTCAAGGTCGGCGGCATGGCCATGCGCATAAACGGCTTCGACTTCCATGAGAAAGCCGATCCGCCTTCGTCGGAAGCCCTGGCCGCGGCGTGGAAACCCTATGTCGAGACATGCATCGAAGCGTTCGGCGCGGCGCGCTGCATGTTTGAAAGCAATTTTCCGGTGGACAAGGGCTCGTATGCCTACGCTCCGTTCTGGAATGCGTGCAAGATCCTGGCACGAACAGCGAGCATGACCGAGAAGGCGGACTTGTTCAGCGGTACTGCGACGCGTTTCTACCGGCTGGAACTCTAGAGAATTGCCACGGCGGTTGTGCACGGAAGTCGTTGCTTCGTGCACATCCGCGCATCCATGGTTGAAGAATCCCAGGGAAAACCCGCAATGAAGACTCTGAAGATCGGCGACGTCAGCATCACCAGCATCATCGAGCGCGATGGTCCGTGGCGCAGGCCGGAGGACATGTTTCCGTCCTATGATCCGGATCTGGGAAAACAGTATCTGGCGGAGCTTGATCCTGTCGTATTCGACCCGGCGTCGGGGCGCATGGTGATTACCTACCAGACCTTCATCGTGCGCACGCCGAAGCATACGATGCTGGTGGATACCTGCACCGGCGAGGACAAGGGCTATCCCGCTCCGATGGATTTTCCAAAGCAGCCGTGGCTGGACGGGTTCAGGGCTGCCGGATTGCGCTTTGAAGACATCGACTACGTATTTTGCACCCATCTGCACATCGACCACTGTGGTTGGAACACGGTCCTGCGCAATGGGCGCTGGGTGCCGACCTTTCCGCGGGCAAAGTACGTGTTTCACAGGAAGGAATACGCCGCGTGGGAGGAGGCGACGAAGCGCGGCGACAATCCGCCGGGCAATGTCTGGACCTACAACTGTCGTCCGATCGTTGATGCGGGGCAGGCGTTGCTGGTGGACGATGACTATACGCTTGACGATACGGTATGGCTGACGCCGACGCCGGGCCATGCGCCGTGCCATTGCTGCGTCAATATCAAGTCTGGGGGGCAGCGGGCGGTGGTCACCGGGGATTTGATGCACCACGCACTTCAGTGCCGGGAGCCGGGCTGGTTTACGATCTTCGACTGGGACGCGCAGCAGGGCGTCGAGTCACGGCGTCGGTTCTTGCGGGAGGTTGCAGGGACAGGAACGTACGTGCTGCCGATCCACTTCCCGCATCCCACCACCGGGTTGGTGGAGGCAGACGGAGAGAGGTTTCGCTATCAGTTTGTTCGGTAAAATCGCTTCTCCCAATAAGCAGAAGAGGTGCAGGCACGATCGCGTCGCAGGCCACGGTGGAAGGCTCGCTACGGCCTTATCAAATGCCCTGTGCCGAACCGATCATTCGCACGGTCGATGCTATCGTGCCTCGACCTCTCCTGCTTCGCGGGCGGCGGTGACCCGCTCGAGAAATCGGTCCAGCACGCGTTTTTCGCCGGCCTTGTCGAAAGCGACGTCCAGCTTGTCGTCGTCCGCCGCCTTCACCACGCCGTAGCCAAACTTCTGGTGAAACACCCGCGCGCCCACCGGGATCGCATCGGTCCGCGCCGGGCGCGCCGATTGCTCCCAGGCTTCCACCACGCGCGTTCGGCGTGCCACCAGCGGGAACTGGCTCGTGAACCGGGTCGCGGCGGAAATCCGCGCGGCCCGCTCCATCGCCACCGACCCGGCGCGTTCGACATGGTCCTCGGGCAGTTCATCGAGGAAGCGACTGGGGATGCTGTCCTGCCAGTTGGCGTAGATCCGACGGGTCGCCGCGTGCGACACGATGGCGCGCCGCCGGGCCCGGGTCAGACCGACATAGGCAAGCCGCCGCTCTTCCTCCAATGATTTGAGCCCGCCTTCGTCGAGCGCGCGCTGATTCGGGAACAAACCCTCTTCCCAGCCGGGAAGGAAGACGGTGTCGAACTCGAGGCCCTTGGCGGCATGCAGGGTCATCAGGCTGAGGCGGTCGCCGGCCGCGTCCTCGTCGTTCTCCATCACCAGCGAGACGTGGTCCAGGAACCCGGCCAGGGTCTCGAATTCGCCCATGGCGCGCAGCAGTTCCTTCAGGTTGTCCAGGCGGCCGGGGGCCTCCGGCGACTTGTCCTGCTGCCACATGGCGGTGTAGCCGCTTTCCTCCAGCATTGTGGCGACGGCGACCACGTGGCTCTCTTGCTCTGCTTGCTCCCGCCAGCGCGCCATGCCACGCAGCAGTTCGCCCACTTGCTCTTTGACCTTGCCGCGCAGGCCGCCGGTTTCGATCAGCCTTGCCGCCGACGCGGACAGCGGGATGTCCTCCTTCCGCGCGGTCTCATGCATGGCGCGCAGAGCGACGTCGCCGACGCCACGGCGGGGGACGTTGACAATGCGCTCGAAGGCGAGGTCGTCGGCGGGCTGCATTGTCACCCGCATATAGGCGATGGCGTCCCGGATCTCCTGGCGCTCATAGAAGCGCAGGCCGCCAACCACGCGGTAGGGAAGTCCGATGAGGATCAACCGATCCTCGAAGGCGCGGGTCTGAAAGCCGGCACGAACAAGGACGGCGATTTCGCTCAGGGGATGACCGTCACGGCGAAGCGCTTCGATGCGCTCGCCGACCATGCGGGCTTCTTCATCCGAATCGTAGAGCCCGACGACGCTGACCTTCTCCCCGTTCTGCGCGTCGTGGCGGCCCGGGCGCAGCGTCTTGCCCAGCCGTCCCTCGTTGTGCGCGATCAGACCGGAGGCGGCGGCCAGGATGGGCGCGGTGGAGCGGTAGTTCGACTCCAGCCGGATGATCTTCGCGCCGGGAAAATCCTTCTCGAAGCGGAGGATGTTCTCCACCTCGGCACCGCGCCAGCTATAGATTGACTGGTCATCGTCGCCGACGCAGCAAATATTGTGATGACCCTGCGCCAGCAAGCGGAGCCAGAGGTACTGGATGAGATTGGTATCCTGATATTCGTCCACCAGGATGTAGCGGAACATGTGGTGGTACTGCGCCAGGATGTCGGGGTGGGTGCGCAACAATTCGGTCATGTGCAGCAGCAGGTCGCCGAAGTCGGCGGCGTTCACCGCGCGCAGGCGTTCCTGGTAGGCGGCATAGAGTGCCCTGGCGCGGCCGGCGGCGAATTCGGTGTCCTCGGCTACGGTGATGCGGTCCGGGGTCAGGCCGCGATCCTTCCAGCGCTGGATTTGCGCCATCAGCGCGGGGGGCGCCCAGCGCTTGATGTCGATACGGTCAGCCTCCATCACCTGTTTCAGCAGGCGAATCTGGTCGTCTGTATCGAGAATCGTAAAGTTTGGCGACAGGCCGACCTGGGTGGCGTGCCGGCGCAGCATGCGGGCGCAGAGGGCGTGGAATGTGCCGAGCCACAGCCCCTCTGCTGGGCGGCCGAGGATGGCACCGACCCGTTCCCGCATCTCGCGGGCTGCCTTGTTGGTGAAGGTGACGGCCAGGACCTGGCTGGGGTAGGCGCGCCCGGTGAGCAAGATGTGGGCGAAGCGGGTGGTCAGGACCCGGGTTTTGCCGGTACCGGCGCCCGCCAGGACCAGCAGGGGGCCATCGACGGTTTCCACCGCTTCCCGTTGCTCCGGGTTGAGGCGGGTCAGGTAGTCAGTCATGGGTGAAGCTCGGGAGGCATAGGCCGAGCATACATGGATTCGGCAGTCGGCGTCGCCTGGGCGCGGGCGAAGCCAGCCCGCGATCATGACCAATCAATGGGACAGAGTAATTGCCACGCGAGGTTCCTGCGCCGTTCCCGCTGCTCTGGGGCGGGCAAAAAGTGACGTCGCAGGAACCCCCTCGTGGCTGGGTGCCGGGCTAGCCGCGCCGATAACGGCGGACCAGGCCGGTCCCAAGCAATCCCACTCCGAGCAAGGCTAGCGTCGCAGGTTCAGGCACACTCGGAGGGTTGTAATTGTAATAGATGCTGAAACTTCCAGTCGCGGTGGTCACTTGGGAAGCGCTTGTGTTGCCGCCCGTGTTTGAGAGGTCCGTGCCGGTGAGCGTGTTGAACAATACGTCAAATGTGCCGCCGCCAGCCGCCGAGAACGCATCCAGGTCGGTCAGATCGGTTATCGTGATCGGACCGATGGTACTCGTCGTGGCGTTGCTGGGCCCGCTGGTCGTGCTATCGGAGCCCAGGCTGTAAACAAATTTGCTCCCGAGGAGGTCGTACGCCGCTGGATCGAGCGACGACCCGCCTACGGGGACATTACCCAATGTGTCGATGTTATTTACGATCGCGGTATTGATAGAAGATATATTGGAGGTAAAGCCGGCCGCCGCTTCAGTCTGCGCGTGTCCGTTTGAGCTGCCGGTGGCGGAATTGGTAATCGTCAGAGTCGAGTTAAAGCCGAACGTAGTCTCGATGGTAACCGATGTGAGAGTTCCAAGGTCGGAATTGAAAAGCTGCAATGGATTGCCGGAGCCGAGGTCGTTGGAGAAATCTGTCGGCCCGGGACCGAAGTCGACGACCTGTACCGCTGTGGCGGTCGCATGCGCGCCCGAGGCTCCGAAAAGGGTGCCCAAGCAGACAGTGGCTGACAGTAGCCGCTTCATTAGATGTCTCCTGCCCCAGGTCGCCGACCGGGTGATGTGATCCTGCTCCAAGGTTAGCAAGAAGGATGCCAAGATTAAAGTGTTGTCTTTTCAGATGGTTAGAAACGAGGTGCGGATGCACCTGTCGAGAAAATTTACATCGTCACGAGAGCGGATTTTCCAATTTCGAAATACGGTCCGCGTCCGTAATACAATCTATAGTTGTATATAGCGATTGAAATTACAAATCTACAACCCTAGGTACTTCATCCGTTCCCGCCCACCTCCTGGATGCTCAGCAGGTCGACGTGGAACCGATCAATCCACCAACGTCCGTCGCGCTTGACGAGCCCCAGATCGAAGGTGACGACGCCTGGCGCATAGCTCGCCTTGGCCACGTATGAAGCTGAGGCCTCGCTGCCGAGAGCAGCCGCATAGCCATTGTTCAGCCTGCCTTTTGCTCCAAGGAACTTCCATAGTCTTCCGAAATCCAAGATCTGGCGGGTCAGCGCCCGCAGATCGTTCTCTTTGAGCTGCGCGCGAAGCTCTGGCGTCGCCTGTGCCAGAAGAGTGTCGGCGTCCCAATGCTCTGCCATACGCAAGCCCGTTTGGTCGGCGTAAAACCGACTCTCCTGACGGAGCCGCCCAACACGCTGGTCCAGCAAATAGAAACCCACGTTCCCCACCACGATCAGGAGAACGACGACAAAGCTCAATATGGAGAAGGGCAGGCGGCGGCGTCTGGTCAGGCTGGTACTCATCGGGACCCAGTTCTCGCAGAATCGCGCGACGCGCGCGAGTTTACGCCGAACCGCCGGACCATGGATAGCAAATCGCGACCCCAGGTTCGCACCGGAAGGCCCCGAGCCACCGCCGCGCCGGCATCGGCCCTCAGGCTACCGGCGCCCCCGGCAGCAAAAGTCGCAGCACCACCATCCACGGATACCGCGTGTCCAACACCGCCCCGTCCGGACCCGCCAGCCGTCCGTCCACTGTGACCGGTACGTGCTTCATGGTCACCGCGTCGTCCACATTCCCGCCGATGACCGCGATCTGCCCCGGCACCGAGGTATCCACCACGATGTCGCAATGCGCCGGGAAGAGTCCGGCCGGTAGCTCGTCATAGGTCAACGACGCCGCCCTGCCGCGGCCCATGCAGATCAGGTCCCCCGGCTGAGGGGCATAGTCGCTGGGGCGTTCGGCGGTGATGAACCAACCGGACGCCGCGCCGGTCGCCATCTGTTTGGCGATATTGATGTATTCGGCGTGGTCAGCGGCATAGGGGAAATGCGGCCCCGCGCCGGCAATGCGCATCACGTAGGAAATGAACGCGGCGGACCATGCGAATGCGCCGTCCTGGTCCGCGGGGAACTCCTGTCCTTGCGCGTCATGCTTGCCGGTCCAGTCGGATTCGGGGGAGCCGGCGTTCATCCCCAGCCACCAGTATTCTCCCACGCGCTGCCAAAGTCCGGGCTCGCGTTCCGGCTTGTCCTCGGGCGCCGGCCGAGGGCGCGTGCCAGGAGGATCGTCATCGACCGGTTCGCCGAACAATCGCCACTCGCGTAGCGCAATGGCCACGACGGACGTGCGGGAAAATTGCTCATAGGGCACGCGCGCGAAGGGCGGCACGTGGGCGTCAGCCGGTGGTGGCATGGTGCATCCGGACAGCGAGAGGAACGCAAGGGGGAGAAGAATCAGAAAAAGGCTGCCCAGACGGTGCCTGGATTTGAATGCGCCTGTCGCCCCGCTCCTGGCTCGTGTCACCGCCAAGGCACGCACCGCCAAGGCACGCACCGCCAAGGCACGCAATGGGAGCAAGAGGCCGCCCGCCCCAGGCCCTCCGCGACTCTTGCTAATCGGCTTGCTCCGGGAACAACGCACGCATGCCGTTCACGCTGGCATCGCAGCGCCCGCGCTCGGTGATCAGCCCGGTGACCAGACGCGCCGGAGTTACGTCGAAGGCGGGATTGGCTGCGGCGCTGTCCAGCGGCGTCACGCGCACCGTCGCCACGGTGCCATCCGGCAGCCGGCCGGTCACGTCGGTCACTTCGATCGCGGCGCGTTGCTCTATCGGGATCTCCGCCACGCCATCCGACAGCGTCCAGTCGATGGTGGAGGATGGCACCGCCGCCCAGAACGGCACCCCGTTATCCCGCGCCGCCAGTGCCTTCAGATACGTGCCGATCTTGTTCGCCACGTCGCCGGCACGCGTTACCCGATCGGCGCCGACGATGGCGAGATCGACCTCGCCGTGCTGCATCAGGTGGCCGCCCGCATTGTCCGCCACCACCGTGTGCGGCACGCCGTGCTTGCCCAGCTCCCACGCGGTCAGTGCCGCGCCCTGGTTGCGCGGCCGCGTTTCGTCGACCCAGACATGGACGTCGAGCCCCGCATTGTGCGCGGTGTAGATCGGCGCGAGCGCCGTACCCCAGTCCACGGTCGCGAGCCAGCCGGCATTGCAGTGGGTCAGTACGTTCACGCGTCCGCCGCCCTTGCGTGCCGCTGCTTGCTCGATCAGCGGCAGGCCGTGGCGGCCGATCGCCTCGTTCTGGCCCACGTCCTCGTCGGCAATCGCGGCGGCCTCGGCATAGGCAGCAGCGATGCGTTGCTCCGGGCGCGTGTTGCGCAGCCGGGTCAGCATGCGGTCCAGCGCCCAGCGGAGGTTGACCGCCGTCGGGCGGGTCGCCGCAAGCAAGGCGGCGTCATGCTCCATCGCCTCGGACGACGCATCGGCCCGCAACGCCAGGCAGAGGCCGTACGCAGCCAGCGCACCAATCAATGGCGCCCCGCGCGCCTGCATTGCCCGGATCGCATGCGCCGCCTGAGCGACATCGGTCAGGCGCAGCACCTGCAGCGCCCAGGGCAGCTTTGTCTGGTCGATGATTTGGACGGACCAGCCGTCTTCGCGGTCCAGCCAGATGCTGCGGTAGGCGACACCGTCGATCTTCATCGCGCGGCGACCCGCTGGTGCAGCACGCAGAGCAAGGTGAACAATCGGCGCGCCGTATCGAAATCGATGTCGATTTTGCCGCCCAGGCGGGCGCGCATCAGCTCAGCGCCTTCGTTGTGCAAGCCGCGGCGTCCCACGTCGATGGCCTGTATGCGTTCCATGCGGCCCTCCTGCACCGCATGAACATGGCTGTCCACCAGCATCTGGTAGTCCTTGATCAGCGACCGGAACGGTCCCAGCGCGAGCCCGATGGCTGCCAGCGGTGCATCGTCGTCGTGGCGGACGTCGAACAATAGCCTGCCGTCACGGATGGCAAGGTGCAGGGCGTAGGGGCCGCCCGGCTCGCCGGTATGTTTCAGCGCCGCGGCGGGGGCGAAGCGGTTGGCGGCGGCGAGGTCGGCGACGGCCTGCGCGCGATCCGCCTCGATCAACGGGGACAGGGTCGCGGCGCCGTCATCCTCCAGCACCACCCGGGACAGCCGAGCCGCAGTCGTCATGTCTCGGAGGGATCGGACTTCAGCATGTTGAGCCGCAACATCAGCCCCACGGTTGCGCCCTTGATCGGCCGCAACAGACCCAGCGCCAGGACCAGCGTCAGCGGGACGAAGATCGCCCACAGCAGCCACTGGGGCGGATTGTCCTCACGTTGCATGATCAGCATGGCCGGGACCACGATGTGCCCGACGATCAGGATGGTGAAATAGGGGGGCGCGTCGTCGGCGCGCGCCAGGCCCAGCGGGGCGCCGCAATTGCTGCATTCCCCCACGACTCGAAGGAAGCCGTTGAACAGGTGGGTTTTACCGCAGGCGGGGCAGAAGCCGAGGAAGCCTCGGCCCAACGCGATGCCGAGCGGTGGCATCGGCCAGGGCGGTAGCGGAAGCGAGCGGCTGGAAAGCCATCGGGTGGTGGGCATGGAAGTTTGCGTCCTCAAAGGCGGCGCAGATGCCGGGCGCTACGCCCGGCCTTGCCGCGTGGCAAGAGGGAATTGGGGAGGAGAGCGCGATATGCCACCCCGAAAACCTGCGGGATCAGGCTCATCCTGCGCGCTTAGCTGCCTCGCGTTGGTCCGCGCCGCAGCTCAACCCTGCTTCGTGGGCGAAGTCGATGGAGCTTCGCGCACCGTGTCCAACAGCCACGTCCGGAACGCCGCGAGCGCGCCAGTGACGGGCACACCGGCCGGATGCACGACATAATAGGCATACTGGGCTGGCACGCTCTGCGGCACCGGCCGCACCAGGCGTCCGGCCTCCAAATCAGGCCTCGCCAGCACCGACCTTGCCAACGCAACCCCCAGCCCGTCCACCGCTGCGCGCAGTAGCAGCGCTGCCTCGCTGAAGCTTGGTCCGCGCCTTGCCGCGGGCGGCGGAGCCACCCCCACTGCGCGGAACCATTCCTCCCACGGCTGAGAGGGGCTGCGCAGCAGAACAACCTGCGCCAGCGCCTCGACCGAACGCGGCAATCGGCCGCCGGCGAAATCCGGGCTGCATACCGGGAACACCTCCTCCCCCATCAGCAGTGTCGCGGTCAGGCCCCGCCACGTCCCGGGCCCGTAACGGACCGCCAGATCAACCTGGTCGCGCGCGAAATCGACCAACTCCTGCCCCGCCCGGATATTCACCTCGACCTGCGGATGCTTCTTCTGGAAATCGGCCAGCCGCGGGATCAGCCAGTGCGTCGCAAAGGCCGGCAGCACGCTGACCGTCAAGGCGCGCGGCGAGCGCCCCCGCACCGCCTCGACGCCTCGGGCGACGCGCTCCAGCGCATCCCGCATCACCGCGGCCAGAGCGGTGCCCTCCGGCGTCAACACAACCCCTCGCCGCCCACGCGAAAACAGTGCCGCCCCCAGCTCCTGCTCCAGTGACTTTATTTGATGGCTGACCGCGCCATGGGTGATGTGTAATTCCTCCGCGGCACGGCTGAAATTCCCATGCCTGCTTGCCGCTTCGAATACCCGCAGCGCGGATAAGGAGGGCAGACGCTCCGCCATGGTGTGAAACCATCTCACAATATCGGTGAGCAATCATCGCTACACCGCGGCCTGACCCGCGTCCATTTAATTCCCCGGCGAAATGCCGCCGGCGGTCCGCGTGAGACGCGGAATTGGCGCGGCCCCGGCGGCCTGTCTCGTCATGTTCCACCTCTGCCATCGAGCAATTGCCATGCCCAGAGCCTTCACCCAACTGGCCTTCACGGAGTCCGTGCTTGACGCACAGCGCCAAAACCATGCGCGCGAGCACAACGAACGCATGGCTCAGCGGCCACCGGAACGCGATGCATTGCCCGAGGAACTGCAGGCGCGGGTCGCCCGCGCGAACAGCATCCTGATCGGCACCGCCAGCCTGGATGGCTGGCCGCACGTGCAGCATCGAGGCGGACCGCGCGGGTTCATCAAAGTGCTGGGGCCGCGCCGCCTCGCCTTCGCCGACTACGCCGGCAACCGGCAGTACATCAGCATCGGAAATCTGGCGGAGAACGACCGTGTCATCCTGTTTCTGATCGACTACGCCGCGCGGACGCGCCTGAAGATCTGGGGCCGTGCCCGCGTGGTCGCGGATGATCCCGTCCTGCTGGCGCAAGTGTCCGACCCCGGCTATCGGGCGCGGGTGGAACGCGCAATCGTCATCGACATCGAGGCGTGGGACACCAATTGCAGTAGCCACATCCCGCATCTCGTCGAGCCATAATTCCCGCGGCGTGCACGCCGGCCGCCTCCGCGGACCGCATCAGCTTCCGCTATTACTCGTCACTGCGGTGATCGCGCTGAACGGCACCGACAATGCGCCAAGCTGCAACTGCACGGTATTGTTCGATTCCGTCACTCCGGTCGCCGTCCCGGTCACGGTGAATGTCAGGGTGCTGCTGCCGCTGCTGTTGGTAGTGGTTGGCGTCAGATTGTAAAGGCCGTTCGGCACCTGATCGCCGGCATTGTCGGTGCCGTTCCAGGTCCAGGTATTGTTGCCCGCCGTCGCGTTGAACGACCCGTTGTACACCGCCGCGCCCGACGAATTGGTGATGGCGATATTTACCGGCTCGGCTGTCGGCGCATTGATGTTCACCGTCGCCGAGCCGTTGACCAGTGGCACCTGTGTCGACTGAGCGGTCACCTGCTGGCCGATCATCTGGCTGCCCTGGATCACCTCGCTGCCCTGGGTGGCCTGGATCAACTGTGTCAGGCTCTGGTTGGTCTCGATCTGTTGCTCGACGGAGGAGAACTGCACCAGTTCGCTGGTGAACTGATCGGTATCCATGGGACTGGTCGGATCCTGGTTCTGCAACTGCGTCATCAGCATGTTGAGGAAGTCGGTGAAGTTCCCATCCAGCGACGAGAGCGCATTGTTGGTGGTCTGCGCTGCCGCGCTCGTGGCGGCGGTGTTTTGCTGGGCGGCGACCGAGGCGAGGCTCATGGCGATGCGACCTTTCAGGCGGTGATATCGAGACCGGCGCGAAACCAGCGGGGCGCGGAGACGGGTGTCTCGTCGTCCTCCGCGGCGTCGGCGGATGCTTCCCCATTTCCAGTACTGTTTGTCCGGGTGCCGGAGCCGTTGCCTCCGCCGCCTTGGCCGGAGCCGGCGTTTGCCGTCATGCCGCCATGCGCGCCGGCCGAAGGTGCCAGCGCGTCGGGCGTGGAGACATGCAGCGTCAGGCTGCGTCCATCCGTGGGCACGCCGGCTTGATCCAGCGCGCGCTGCAGTTCCGGCTGGTCGCGCAGCAGCAGGGTCATCGTCTCCGGGCGCTCCACCGCGATGTCCACGCGCGCAGGCGCGTCCTGTGGGCGGTCGATGCGGATCTCGACCTGCCCTAACTCGGGCGGCGCGAGCCGCAACGTCATGCTTTGTGCGCCATCCGCGTTGCGCGACAGCGACAGCAGAGCCGTCGATACCTGATGCGCCGGCCCCGTTGCGCCGGAGGCGCCGGCATCACCCGTAGCGGTGGCCGATGCCTGCGTTGCAGATTGCTCTGAGGTGACCGGAAGCGACGCGACGGTGGCCAGTATGTTTTCTCCCGACGGTGGCGATGTTGCCTGGGTCGAGGACACTGGCATGGGTTCCGTCGCGTTGCCTGTCGCGGCCCCGTTCGGCGATGCCGTGTCGTTTGCGCCGGCATCGGACCCCCGGAGCAATCCGGGCGGCAGCGCCGAGCCGGACCCGATTGCCTCTGCCGTTCCGTGCTGCGCCTTGCCCATGGCATCCGGCGCGGCAGGCAGAGACGGCTGGCCTGCGACGGGAGTTGGGTTGTCCGTTGTGGCAAATGCGGCGGTCTGGGCCGTTGTCGCCGCGGTGTCGTTCGGGGCGGCGCCGCTATCCGGCAGAGCATCAGGCGCCGGCGCCCTTGGTCGCGCCGCCGCATCAGCGGCATCCGAAGCCTCGGCGTGGTGGCCGATGATCCTCGCTGGGGCAGCCGTCGCCACCGCGCCTTGCGCCGCCGCCAGGATCAATGTTGCCGCGGAAGCGGTTGCCGCTGCATCCGATGCGTTTGGCGCCCCTCCGTCCCCTGGTGGCGCAGTCGAGCCAGCGTGGGCTGCGGACGATGCGGGGACTTGCGTGCCCATTGCTGCCGTGGTGCCGGCCGATTGAATCGTCGAAGCGCTGACAGCGACAGCGTCCGATACGGCACCATTGATTGGCAGCAAGGCCGACTTCCCGTTCGCCAGTCTGCGTGCTGCGTCAAACCGCGTCAGTCCGGGCGTGGCATCGGCGCCCGCGGTTTGGCTCGTTGACACTCCGCCGGGGGTCACGCTCTCGTCGGATCCGGTCCCGGCCGGTGTGGTAAGTTCTGGCTGGGGGCTCGCCGCTGTCGGCGCCGATTTTGCCGCCAGCTTCATGCCCGCCAGGACTGCGGGTTTCATCGATGGCGTGACGACATGAGCCGGCTCGACCGGTCCCGCGCCACTGAGGGCCCGCAGCATGTCCACGAATTGCGGGGCACTTCCGGCCGGGTGATCGTTACCAGAACTTGCGGACGGTATCGCCGGCGGAGCCGTAGCAGTCGTCAGTGGTAGCAGAGCCATCGCCTGCGGCATTGCGCACTCCCGCATTCGCCGTCGTGGGCAGAGCAATTTGCGGACCAAGTGGGATCACAACATACAAATGGAATGCGCAGTGTCCCCCAGGGCAGAAATTGCCGAGTTCACACTGTGTAGCTGGCGAAACGTGCCGGGCAGGCGGGTGGCATTTGCTGCCGGCTGCGAGGAACCCCAGGGTCGGCAATGGGCGTCATCCGACCATCGTGTTCTCGTTGCTCTGGCACGCTTCCTGCTGCCCTTCCTTGCGAACGGCCCCGCATAGATCGCGGTGCCGGTGTTGCAGGAGCCTGCCGATGTCTTTGCTTGGGGCGATGAACACCGCCATTTCCGGCCTGACCGCGCAATCGACCGCATTCGGCAACATTTCCGATAACGTCGCCAACAGTCAGACCACCGGCTACAAGGAGGTGGAGACGAGCTTCGTCGATTACCTCACCACCAGCACGGCCACGGTCAATGATCCTGGCGCTGTGGTGGCGCAGCCGGACTATCTCAACAACGTTCAGGGGACCATCACGCAGATCAACAACCCGCTTGGCATGGCGATCGCGGGGCAAGGGTTTTTCGCGGTGTCGCAGGAGACTGGTGTCACCAACGGCATCCCGAGTTTCAATCCTCAGCAATTCTATTCCCGTGCCGGCGACTTCACGCTGAACAGTTCTGGCTATCTGGTAAACAGCGCGGGTGAATATTTGAATGGTTGGTCAGTCGATCCTTCAACCGGCATCGTCAACCAGAACAGCCTGGCACCGATCCAGGTGACGCAGACGGTGTACAATCCGGTGGCGACAAGCAACGTGACGCTGTCGGCCAACCTGCCGGCCACGCCGGCTACCGGAACGGCGACGGCCGCCTCACCGATCTCCTCCGATATCGACGTATATGACGCGCTCGGCACGCAGCATGTCATCACGTTGAATTGGGTACAGGACGGGCCGGATGACTGGACGGTGTCAGTCGTCTCTCCCGATGACGTCAATTCGACGGCAATCGGCAGCGCGGAAGTGCAGTTCGGCGCGTTCAGCGGCAATTCGGTGCCCGAAGGTACAATCGGGCAGATCACGAATGCCACGGGCAACGTCACCAGCACGGGCTACAGCCCCGCTTCCGCTGCGACGCTGGACTTCACTACCAATTTTGGCTCCGGCAACCAGACGATCGAGCTCAACCTCGGCACTTATGGCGAGACCAACGGTGTCACGCAATATGCAGGCACGCAGTACAATCTTGAAGGCTTGACGCAGAACGGAGTTCCACCCGGCAGCTTCGCCGGCGTCACGCCGCAGGCGAACGGCGACGTCACGGTGAATTACAATAACGGCCAGACCCGAACCATCGCGCAGGTGCCGGTGATCACATTCAACAATCCCAATGCGTTGCAGCGGCAGGACGGGCAGTCGTTCACCGCGACCATCAGCTCGGGCACGCCACTCGCGGAGGCAGCAAGCACCAACGGTGCCGGCAACCTGGTGATCGGGTCGGTGGAAAGTTCGAATGTCGATATCGCTACCGAGTTCAGCAATCTGATCGTCGCCCAGCAGGCTTACAGCGCGAACGCCAAGATGGTGACCACCGCGCAGCAGATGCTGGAAACGACGGTCGATATGAAGCAGTGAGAGAGGCTCGTGCATCATTCCCGCTTCGCACGAGAGACTTGATTCTGCGGGAGAGGTTTGATGAGCCTCAACGCCGCCCTGTCGATCGCGACCAACAGCCTTGCCAACATAAACAGCCAGTTGGCGCTGGTGTCGCACAACGTCGCCAATGCCGACACCCCCGGCTATGTCGCCGAGACCGCGACGCAGGAGGAGCTCACCGCGAACGGCGTCGGCCTCGGCGTCGTCGCCGGGCCGGTGACGCGGAACCTCGATACCTCGCTGCAGGCCCAGGTATTCCAGCAGAACGCCACCGTGGCCGGGCTGCAGACCACGCAGACCGCTTTGCAGGCGATCGACGCCGTGCAGGGCACGCCGGGCCAGGGCGGTGACATTGCCAGCTTGCTCGGGCAGTTGCAGGACCAGTTCTCCGACCTGCTGAACGATCCGTCCAATCAGACGCAGCAGATCGCCGTGGTCTCCGCCGCCTCGACGCTGGCCAGCACCGTCAACGCTCTTTCGAACACCTACACGCAACAGCGGCAGACGGCGGAGAACAGCGTCGTCAGCGGGGTGAACGCGATCAACGGCACACTTGGGACGATCGGGCAGTTGAACGCACAGATCGTGAACCTCCAATCCGGCGGCCAGAGCACTGCCGATCTCGAGAACCAGCGCGACCAGGCGGTGCAGCAATTGGAGCAATTGGTGGACGTGAACACGTTCGTCCAGCCCGACGGAAACATGCTGGTCACCACCGCGGGCGGCCTGGCGCTGCCGACCGACGGCACGCAAAATCCGCTCTCCACCGGCAGCGCGAATGTGCCGCCCGGCACGTATTACCCTGGCGGCGGCATCCCCGCGATCACACTGAATGGCGCCGATGTCACGGGCCAGCTTACCGGCGGGCAACTTGGCGCCAACATCACGCTGCGCGACACCACGTTGCCAACCTACCAGGCGGAGCTGGACGAGTTTTCGCAGAACCTGGCGAGCCGGTTTTCCGCTCAGGGGCTCACCCTGTTCTCTGATCCGAACGGCAACGTGCCGGCGGGCGGGGGTGTGCCTGTGCAGCAGGGTTATGTGGGGTTCGCCTCGGAAATCCAGGTTAATCCCGCGGTGCAGGCAGATCCCTCGCTGGTGCGGGACGGCACCGATGCGATCGTCGGCAGCCCGACCGGCGCCGCGGCATTCACGCCAAATCCGCCGAACGGGCCGGCCGGCTTCAACACACTGATCGACAACATACTCACATACACATTCGGTGCCGACGTGCAGGCTGGCGTGCCACAGCCCGCATCGGACACGACCGGCCTCGGAGCGTCTGGCACGCTGAATGCACCCTATACGGCGCCCGCCACGCTCGGCGGGATTGCATCGGCGCTGGTCGCGTCGCAGGCGCAGGACAGCGCCGACACGACGGGCCAGCTCAACACCGAACAAGCCGTGCAGACCACGCTCAGCAATGCGCTGTCCACCGGAAGCGGGGTGAACATGGATACCGAAATGTCGCTGATGATCCAGTTGCAGAACGCCTACGGCGTGAACGCCAAGATCATCGGCGCGGTGCAGTCCATGCTGACGCAGCTCATCGGCGCGGTGCAGTCGTGAGCATCGCGGCCGCCGGTCCTGCAGACTATGGCATGATGAGCAGCCTCATCGGCGACACCGCGTCGATCAAGCAGAAGCTGGACCAGCTCACGGACCAGATCAGCTCTGGTCTGGTCTCGAACACATATGCCGGCCTCGGCGCGGGTGCTGCCGTTTCGCTGGACCTGAACCCGCAGATCAACAATCTCCAGACCTGGCAGAACAACATCAATGCCGCTACCGGCGCCATGCAGGTGACGCAGACGGCGATGACGCAACTCCAGCAGATCGCCTCCAACTACCTCGCGCAGACCGAGAACCTGGAGGGGTCCGACGCCTCCGAAATCGATTCCATCGCCGCCACCGCACAACAGGCCCTGGTGCAGGTTGCCGACTTGCTCGATACGCAGGTGGGAAGTGCATATGTATTCGCAGGCATCGACAGCGCAAATCCGCCGGTGCCCGATCCCGACGCTATATTGAGTAGTGGGTTCTACACCCAGATTGCGACGCAAGTGCAGGCGCTGGGCATCCAGGGCGCCAATTCGACGATCAACAACATATTTGCGATCGGCAGTTCCGACGTCGTGGGCACTTCGCCGTTTTCCACCTATTTGTCGCAGCCCGCGGCTGACCTTCAGGCGCCAACCATCGAGGTAGGCCAAGGCCAGACCGCCACCGTTGGCCTGCTTGCCAGCGCCAATTCCCCCGCCATTACGTCACAGGGAATTTTGTACACCGGCGTGCCGACCACGCCTCCGCCTACGACCACTGGCTCCTACGTCCGCGATGTGATGCAGGCACTGGCAACGATCGGATCGATGAGCAGTGGCCAGGCGAGCGACCCGAACTTCGACACACTGGTACAGAATACGAATGCAACCCTAACCGGCGCGATCAGCGCCATGGCTGAAGACGCGGGTGTGTTGGGCAACACTCAGACCGCTCTCGCCGACAGCCAGACCACCATGCAGGACACCGCGACCGCGCTGACCACGCAGGTTGGCAACGTGCAGGACGTGGATGTGGCACAGGCGATGAGCAATCTGTCGCTGGTGCAGACCCAGTTGAGCGCCTCCTACCAGGTGATCGCCGGCATGAGCGGGCTGTCGCTGGCGAAATTTTTGCCTGTGGGCTGACACAAAGATGCGCCGCCTTCACAGGCTGTTAACCCGTTGGCTCCAGGATGGGGCGTACGCCCGCAAAAGGCGGGGAATCCAGTAACCTCTGTGGGCAAAGGCAAGACACCATGTCCGGAACCATCAACTCGGTCATCACCAACACGGGTGCGATGATCGCTCTCGAGTCGCTCGATAAAACCAACAGCCAGCTCAATTCCGTTCAGAAGCAGGTTTCCACCGGCTACCGCGTGGCGGATGCCACTGATGACGGCGCGGCCTTCGCTGTGGCGCAATCGGTCCGCTCGACCGTCGGCGCGCTGACCAGCGCCAACCAGCAGCTTGGCGGCGTGCAGGGCTTGCTCTCGACGACGCAGTCTGGTCTGACTGACATCTCGAATACCATGGCCAGCATGCGTAACGTGCTGATCAAGCTGGCCGACAGCACCGTGGAAGGCAACGAGCGCACGCAATATGAGGACCAGTACAAGTCCCTGCTAGGCAACGTGCAGAGCTTCATCGAGGATGCCAACTACAGCGGCAAGACGCTGATCGGGAACATCACAGGAAGCAGCGGCACCTTCGGCGCGATCGCGGTGGTACGGAACGAGAATGCCGCCACCTACGGCATTGCCACGTTCGGCGGGTCGGAGCTGTATGGCTCGATCGCCTTCACCAGCACGCAGTTGAATGGCGCCAGCACGGTCGCGGCGTTGATCAGCGCTACCGGCACATTCATAAATCAGCAGAACTCGGTTGGCACGGCGCTGAACGCAATCGGCTCGTCGGTCAACTACGTGAACAACCAGATCAGCTACAACAACGACAAGATCGATTCGCTGAACACCGGCCTTGGCGCATTGGTCGATGCCGATCTGGCCAAGGAGTCGGCGCTGCTGCAATCGCTTCAGATCCAGCAGCAACTTGGCACGCAGGCGTTGACACTGGCCAACCAGGCGCCGCAGACGCTGCTGAGCCTTTTCAAGTAAGCGCGTGACGAGACGGGCATCCCGCCCGTCGCGTAACGCGCGCCGACCGGGCGGGGCTTCGCCGGAAGCCCCTGGCCGCGTCGGAGCAAGGGGTCGATTCCGCATGCTGCAAGACCGGGCGCGCAGGCGTTCCTTGGAACGGGATCGCGCGGCCTCGGCTTGATCGAACGCGAACCAGGAAGGGGCGCATGTCTAATTTGGTGTTGGAATTGCGCCAGGGCGACGTGATGATCGTCAATGGTGCGCCGATCCGGTTTCGTACCAAATCCCGGATCGAGCTCACCGCCAAGGCGCGTTTCCTGTTCGGCAAGCAGATCATGCGGCCAGATCAGGCAGACACACCGGCACGGCGGATCTATTTCGCTTTACAGACCGCGTATATCGGCGACGAGGCAGAACGCCCGCGTGGGCTCGCTACTGCACGCGAGCTCATCGCGGCGTTCAAGGGTGCCACCACCTCATCCCTGGCTCGCGAGATACTCGACGATGCGCTGACGGCGGCAGAGGCCGACGATTGCTACCAGGCCCTGAAGCTGACCCGCAGAATAATCAGTCACGAGGACTCCGTGCTGACGCGGGCCGCGCCCGTGGCGCGACCCGTGGAGGCACGCCCGACCAACGTACGAGAGCTTGTCACAAGCGAACTGGAGCCATGCCGATGATGTCGAAGGAGGCGACGCGTGCCTATGAGGCCGCGGCTACCCACCGAAGCCAGCGCGAGCAGGAGGCGGACGTGTTCCGGCGCGTAATCGGCGCATTGAAATCGGCGCGCAATGGCCACGCCTTGCAACGCGTGCGCGCGCTGGCCGACAACCGTCGCCTGTGGATGGTGGTCAACGACCTGATGCGGGACCCGGAAAACAAGCTGTCCCCGGACCTGCGCGCGTCGATAATTTCCGTCGGCCTGACGGTACAGCGCGAGATGGACCGGGATCAGCCTGATTTTGGTTTCCTCATTGCGGTGAATGAGAATTTTGCCGCCGGACTGTCGCGAGGCGTTTAGCCGCGCGTGCTCCGCCATCGCCACGAAAGTCGAGACCCGTCGCAGCGGATTCCGGACCTTCATGGCAATGATGCGAAGCGTGCGCCGCCATCGCGTGCGACATCGCCTGTGATCGACGATACCAAGCCCTGGAAGCGTCCGCCATGGAAAGACTGTCCGCCGCCGCTGACCTTGAAGCGCTCACCGCGAAGGCCGCACAGTTCGTGGCGGCCGGTCGCCTTGGCGCAGCGCGTCCGTTGCTGGCCGCGGCGAAACGCCTGGCTCCTGGCTCCGTGAGTTTGGCCGATCTCACCGCGCGCCTCGCATTGCGCGCGGACGCGCCGGATCTCGCGGTACTGGAACTCGACGCCGCGGTCGAGGCTGCGCCGGATCACCCCGGCCTTCGGAAACGTCGTGCCGAACTGCGGCGCCGCTCCGGCGACATTGAGGGCGCGGCGCGCGATGCGGCCGAGGCAGTCGTGCTGGATCGCAGCGACCCTGAGGCCAAGGCTTTGCTTGGCGTGTTGATGGTGGAACTTGGCCGTGTCGCCGAGGCCGTGGCCTGCCTGTCGGAAGCGGTGGCAGCCGATCCTGCCAACCCCGGCTTCGCCGCCGGTCTCGCCGCCGCGCACGAGGTGGCCGGCCAAATCGACGCTGCCCTTGCCGTCCTGCTGCGCAACATCGCCGCCGCTCCCAACCTGACCGAACAACGCAACGCCGCGATATTGCTGTGCGTTCGCCGCCGCGATTTCCGCCAGGCGGTGCTGCTGGCAGAAGAGACGCGTAAGGTCGGCATTGCCGATGCGTGCTCGTTTGGGTTGATGGGTCATGCGCTGTCGAGCCTTGGCCGGCATGCGGATGCGGCAGAGGCCTACGCCGAAGCACTTAAGCTGGGGCCAGACGATCCCTACGTGCGGCATTTGGTGGCCGCGGCGGGCGTGGTCCCCGGGGCCGAACGAGCGCCGGCCGAATATCTTCGCGTTGTGTTCGACGGCTATGCCGAGCGGTTCGAAGTCCATTTGGTATCGCTTGGCTATCGCGTGCCCGGATTGATTCGCGGGATGCTGCTGCAACACCGGAGGATTGCGGCGGGCGAGAAGCTTGGACCGGTGCTGGATCTTGGTTGCGGGACTGGTCTGGTCGGATTGGCGATTTCGGACCTTCCCATCGGCCCGCTGATTGGCGTGGACGTATCGCCTCGCATGTTGGAGCAAGCCCGGGCAAAGCGAGTGTATACGGACCTGATCGAGGCCGATCTTATGGAATCTGCCCCGTCCCTGGGGCTGGGCCGGGACGCGGATACATCCGCTGCATACGGTGTCCAGGCCAACAGCGATCGGGTCGGTCGGCAGTCGCACATGAGAGAGCATCGACCCGATCATGCCGACCGGGCGTTTCGCGCCGAGGGTTCCCGCTCCGCAAACGAGACTTCGATGATCTGCCGCTTCGCGGGAGAGGTCCCGTTGATTTTGGCCGCGGATGTGCTCTGCTATTTTGGTGCGCTTGAAGCGATCTTCGTCGCCGTCCACGCTGCCCTGACCGCGGGCGGTTGGTTCATCGGCTCGCTCGAGGAGCTCCTTGCCGACCACGACGGCGTCATCCCTGGCAATGGTGCCTGGGCACTGCAACGTCAGGGCCGCTATGCCCACAGCCCTGCCTATCTCCGCGCCGTCGCAACGGAGGCCGGCCTCCGCTTCCTCCGGCTCGAACGGGAAACCGTTCGCTTCGAGTCGAATGCCCCGGTTCACGGCCTCTTATTCGTACTCCAACGAGACACATGACCGCCTCCGCCGCCCTTGCCCGATTGCGCGCCGGCGACGCCGCGGGTGCGCTGACAATTCTGGAGGCCGCGCCCGATGATGCGGCCAATCCGGCCCCGCTTGCGGCTCGCGGCATGGCGCTACTGGCCTCCGATGATTTTCACGCCGCGCGCATCGCGCTATGTGCCGCCGTGGCGCTCGGCGACACTTCACCCGCGACATTGCTGAACCTCGCCATCGCTGAAGACCGCACCGGTGATATCGTTCGGGCACGCAGCCTGATGCAGGCCGTTGCCGAACTCCTGCCGCAATGGGACGAACCCGTGTTGCGCCTGGCCGAAAGCCTGCGTGCGAGCGGGGAATTCACCGCCGCGGAGGCCACCTATCGCCGCGTCCTCGACCTCAATCCCAGGCGCATCGAAGCTCTGATCGCGTTGGCAGGACTGCTGATTACCCGCGCCGAAGGCGTAGAGGCCCGTACGCTGCTGCTGCGCTGCCTCGGCGTTGCACCGGACCGGGCGGATGCCTGGGCGGCGCTCGGCCTGGCTTTGATGCTGACCGCCGAAGCGGCGCTCGCCCACAGCGCTTTTCTGGAAGCCCAGCGTCTGGAACCGGAAGTGCCCGAATACGCGCTGCACGGCATCGAGGCCGCGATTGTTGCCGGCGAGGCCGAGGCCGAGATTGCCCGCCTAGCGCTTGGCAGCGAGGCCGATCCGCTCAATCCGGTGCCGCATCTGGCGCGCGGCGTGTTGCTGGAGCGGCTCGGCCGTCGTCGTGACGCGATTGATGCACTGGAGGCAGCCGCCACGCTGGCGCCCGACGCGCTGCTTCCGGTGAAGCTGTTGGGCAGCGTTCTCGCCCGGTCCCATCGCCTGCGCGAAGCTGACGCGGCGCTGCGGCGTGCCTGCGAACTCGACCCTGACGACCCGCGCCTGCGCAACGATCGCGGCACCGTGCTGATGCGTATGCATCGGCATGCCGAGGCGCATGTGGTGCTATCCGACGTCATCGCACGGCATGGCGAAGACCCGCTGGTGCTGTGCAACCTGGCCAACGCGACGGTTTGCCTCGGCTTGCAGGATAGGGCCGTTGCGTTGGCGCGCCGCGCGATCGAGCTGGACCCGGGCGCCGTGCTGCCTCGCCGTGCGCTGTGCAATACGCTGCCCTACCGCGACGCTATTACCGGGGCAGAGCAATTGTCTGCCTTGCGCGACTGTGCCGCCCGTTTGCCGCGGCGCGACCTTGGTCCCTGCCGTAATGACCGCGATCCGCAACGCAGGCTCACCCTGGGTCTGCTTTCAGGCACCTTGAAGACGCATCCGGTGGGATGGCTCACGGTGGCGGGGATCGAGACGCTCGATCCGGCACATTTTGACCTGGTGTGCCTGGTGCAGAACGCAGCGCCGCAGGACCCGATCGCCCGCCGCTATCGTGCCATTGCGCGCGACTGGGTAGAGATCGACGCGCTCGATGACGTTGCGTTGGCGACGCGGGCGCGCGAGTTGGAGATCGATGTGCTGATCGATCTCGGCGGCTACGGCGATGCGGCGCGAATGCCGGCCTGCGCGCACCGACTGGCGCCGGTGCAGGCGAAATGGGTCGGGATGCAGAATCACAGCTCCGGACTGCCGGAGATGGACTGGTTCCTCACCGATCGCTGGGAGACGCCGCCCGAACTCGCATCCACCTATACCGAACGCCTGCTGTATCTGCCGGATGGCTACGTCTGCTACAGCCCGCCGCCCTACGCGCCCGATCTGTTGCCGCTGCCGGCGCTCGCGAACACCCACATCACCTTTGGCTGCTTCAACAATCTGGCCAAGGTGACGCCCCGGGTGATCGCGACCTGGGCGAGGGTCCTGCACCGCGTGCCGCGATCGCGGCTGGTGCTGAAGACGCACCAGTTCACTGACCGCGCCACGGCCGACCGCATTCGTGCCGCCTTCGCTGCACTCGGCATCGCGGCGGAGCGGCTGGAGCTGCGCGGTTCCTCCCCGCATCGCGCTTTCATGGGCGAGTACGGCGGCATCGACCTGGTACTCGACCCGTTCCCCTATTCCGGTGGTCTGACCACCTGCGAGGCGCTGTGGATGGGCGTGCCCACCGTCACCCTGCCGGGGGAAACGTTCGCGTCACGGCACTCCATGAGCCACCTGAGCAATGTCGGCCTCGGCGATTGGGTGGCACGCGACGCCGCGGACTATGTCGAACTGGCGGTGGCAAAGGCGTCGGATATTGCCGCGCTGGCCGAGCTGAGGGCAGGGCTGCGCGCGCGGGTCAAGGCAAGTCCGCTCTGCGACGCGCCGCGCTTCGGACGCAACCTCGGCGCGGCACTGCGGCATTCCTGGATGGAGTGGTGTCTGTCATGAGCGCGTTTTCTTCCACCTCCTATTGGGAGCAGCGGTATCGCGCCGGCGGCACGTCGGGGGCGGGATCGCACGGACGCATCGCGGCGTTCAAGGCCGGCGTGATCAACGGCTTCGTCGCCGAAAACGGCATTGGCAGCGTGCTTGACCTGGGCTGCGGCGACGGACACCTGCTGTCGCTGTTGCAAGTCAAAGACTATCTCGGGGTGGATGTCGCGCCGACGGCGCTGGCCTGCTGTGTGGCGAAATTTCCGCAGCATCGTTTCGTGCCGTTGCATGCGATGGAGACGTCGACACGCGCCGATCTGGCGCTTTCGATCGACGTGATCTTCCACCTGGTCGAGGACGGCGTCTTCGCGGAGTATATGCACGCCTTGTTCGCCCATGCGACGCGGTTCGTGCTGATCCATTCGAGCAATATCGATCGCGATTGGGCGTCGCCGCATGTGCGGCATCGGCGATTTACCGATCATATCGCCGATTGCCGGCCGGAATGGCGCTTGCTCGCGCACCTGCCAAACCCATACCCGTTCGATCCGGATCGCCAGGAGGAGACGTCGTTCTCCGACTTCTTCGTATATGGGCGAAGTGGCGCGGGGTGTCTGATTCAGATTCCCCCGCCCGCGTAGCGGGAACCAGCAGCGAAGTGCGCCAAACCCTGCGATTGAGGCAGAGATGTCGTTAGCTTCGGTACCAGCTCGGCTTGCGCTTGTCGCGGAACGCCGTAGTGCCTTCGTGGCCCTCGGATGAGTAACGCTGGGTCCAGCTCTCATGCGCCAGCATCGCCATCTGCCGTTCGTCGAGCAGCAGCCCGTTGGCGCCGAGGAACGAGCGTTTCGTCATCGCGATCGCGCCGGGTGCACCGAGGAACACCGCGTCCAATATTTCCGCCAGCTTCGCTTCCATTGCGTCCGCCGCCACCACTTCATGCACCAGGCCGATGCGCAACGCCTCCTGCGCGTCGAACCGCTCGCCGGTCAGCGCGTAACGCCGTGTGTGCCGCAACCCCATCGAGTGCACCATGTGCGTGGAGATCGGCGTCGGCGCGACCCCCACCCGCACCTCGGTCAATCCGAACATCGCATCCGGCGTCGCCAATGCCACGTCGACGCAGCACACCATGCCGGCACCGCCGCCAAAACATGCGCCGTGCACCACTGCGATCGTCGGCTTCGGAAATTCATTCAGCAATTGCATCGCGCGTGTCGTCGCCATGGACGCGGCGTAGTTTTGCTCCGGTGGATAATTCGCGGCCCGGCCGAGCCAGTTGATGTCGGCGCCGGCCTGGAAATGCCGGCCCGCGCCGCGCAGCACCAGGCAGCGCACGGCCGGGTCAGGCGCAAGGTTCTGTAATCCCGCGATCAGCTCATTGAGCAAGTCTTCGTCATAGGCATTGCCGACCTCCGGCCGGTTCAGCGTCGCGGTCGCCACGCCGCGCGCATCGACGTCCAGCAGAACAAGGCCTTTCACAGGTTCATTGCTCATGACACCACCTTTGCCGGATCGGTATTGCCGCCGCACACCAGCACGCCAAGGTGCGCATGGTCCGGCGGCACAAAGGCGCCGCAGAGCAATGCCGCCAGCGCCGTCGCTCCGCCGGGTTCGGCGATCAGCCTGAAGCGCTCCCACAGCAGGCGCTGGGCCGTGACAATGGCATCGTCCGGCACCAGGACCGCGGCGGCAACGAATTGCTGCGCTACCGGAAACATCAGCGTGCCGACCTGGCGCGCGCCCAGGCTGTCCGCCGCTGCGCCACCGACCGGTGCATCCACCGGCCGGCCGGCGCGCAACGCATCGTGCAATGCGGGACAGCCCTGCGGCTCGACGCTGATCACTTCAGCGCTGCCGGCGTACCAGGCGGCCACGCCGCCGATCAGACCGCCACCTCCCGTCGCCACCAGCACATGCGTCAGGTCCGGCGCGTCATGCTCCCATTCACGCGCCACGGTCCCCTGGCCGGCCAGGACGGCTTGCTGATCGTAGGCATGAACCTCCAGCGCGCCGGTTTCCGTCTGGCGCCTGCGACAGGTGGCCAGCGCATCCGCATAGGTCGCGCCCGTCTGCACCACGCGCGCACCATAACCGGCGATCCGCGCAACCTTGGTCTGCGGCGTGATCTCCGGAACAAAGATCTCCGCCGGCACCGAGAGGGCACGCGCCGCGTAAGCAACCGCCGCGCCGTGGTTGCCACCAGAAGCCGCGATCACCCCAGCAGCAGGCGGCGGCATCGATAGCAGTTGGTTGAACGCGCCGCGCGGCTTGAAGCTGCCGCTGTGCTGCAGCAGCTCGAGCTTCAGCGTAACGGGACAGCGCACGCCGAACTCCGTGCCATCGAGGCGCAGGATCGGTGTGTGGCGCACGTAAGGACCGACGCGGACGGCGGCAGCAGCAATTTCGGCGCGGCTGATCATGGCCGACGCATGGCACGCCGGGCGATGTCCGGCAAGCCGACGCTGTCGCAGCATTTTGCCTTCGCTGTGTATGGGAGCGTCGCCTTCAGCCCATCAGCGAGTATGTGAACCGCCGCGGCGGACGGGGTGGGTTGCAGGTCTTCGCCCGCGATGACGTGGACGCTGTACATCGGTCAATCTTTTCGGCGGCTGGTATGCGATAACCGGACCAGGAACCATTGGGTTCGCCTCCTTGTTTAAGCCGCGCCGCCTCGCTTTCATTGGAAACCGTTTGATGAAGGTCAACATAATTTCTGCTGCCTGTGTCACGCTTCGCTGTGTTGCCTTCAGTTGCCTTGCGTTGCCTCGTGAAATGCGTCAAAGCCGCGACGAGGCGACGGTCTGCCATCACCGGCAGTGCCGACGCCGCGCTGCACGTTCTTTACCAACCGCAAGAGCCAAACTGCCGTGGCTGATCAGGAAAATTCCGAACGCCGCCGCTTTTCCATTTCCGAAGCCTGGCACCAAAGGGTATTGTTCTGCATCAGCGCGGTAGTTGTCGGCGCGATTTCCGTGGCCTTTGGGCTCGGCACAACCAAAGCTATCAACTTGTTCTACCGGATCATCGGGCCGCATCCGCTGATCGCGTTCGGCTTGTGTCCGATCGGCCTCGGCGCGGTGGCGCTGCTGACCCGCAAGGTGTTTCCCGGATCGCAAGGCAGCGGCATTCCACAGGCAATGGCCGCGATGGAAATGGAAGGCATGGAGTTCGCCAACACCATGCTGTCGTGGCGTATCGCGGTCGGCAAGATCGTGCTGACTTTGGCAGGCTTCCTGTGCGGCGCCTCGATCGGCAAGGAAGGTCCGACAGTTCAGATCGCGTGCAGCGTGATGAACAATGTGGGACGGTGGGGACTTAAGCCGTCGCACGACCTGCTGCGGCTGTTGGTCCTGTGCGGCGGCGCGGCCGGAATCGCGAGTGCCTTCAATACGCCGATCGCCGGCGCGGTGTTCGCGATCGAGGAAATGGCGCATTACCACATAGATGGCTACGTCGGCCGCCGTTTGCTCATGGTCACGGCGCTCAGCGGCATGGCAATGCTGGCGTTGATCGGCAACTACACGTATTTCGGCACGGTGCGGGCCTCGATGCCGTGGGGCAGCACCTGGGCGGCATTGCTGCCGGTCGGCATCGCGGGCGGCCTCCTCGGCGGCGCATTCGCACGGATACTGACAATCCCAGTGACGAGATTTCCGCGCTGGCTTGCCTGGCTGGTGCAGCGTCGGCCGATTGCGTTTGCCATGGTTTGCGGCCTCGCGCTCGCCGTAGTCGGCCACCTGTCCGGAGGCCTCGCCTTTTGCTCCGGCTACGCCCAGGCGCGCGGCGCACTGCACGGCACTTTGTTGCTGCCGCCGGCTTTCCCAATATTGAAATGGGCGGCCACGATCATTTCCTACATGTCTGGAATCCCCGGCGGCATATTCGCGCCGTCGCTGTCGGTGGGCGCGGGGATGGCCTACTGGTTCGTCCCGCTCTTCCCGCATCTGCCGATCAGCGCTTTGGCGATGCTGTGCATGGCAGCCTATTTCTCCGGCGTCGTGCAGTCGCCGATCACGGCGGCCGTGATCGTGCTGGAGATGACCAATAATATCGAGATGACGGTGGCAGTATCCGCGGCATCCGCGCTGGGAACGATCGTGTCGCGCCTGGTCTGCCCCAAGCCGATTTACGCCGCCATGGCGGAGAGCTTCATCGCCGCGGTGGGCCGGCGCTGAAGCGTTGCGGCGCGGATGCGACCGCCGCATGGCAATTGCCGCCGCCCTCACCTACAAGCGTCCCGTCACTTCGTACCAGTCGATTCGCCCGTCCATGCTCTGCCTTCTCGGTATCGATCCCGGTTTGCGCTTTACTGGTTGGGGTCTCATCGAGGCCGACGGCAACCGGCTGCGCCACCGCGCCGACGGCGTCATCAGCACCGACGCCGCGGCTTCCGTCCCTGACCGCCTGCGTGCGCTGCATGACGCGCTTGCGGCACTGCTGACAGAGCATTGCCCCGACGAAGCCGCCATCGAGGAAACCTATGTCAACCGCAACGGCAGCGCCACGCTGAAGCTGGGCTATGCCCGCGGTGTCGCGCTGTTGGCGCCGGCCCTCGCCGGTATCCCGGTCATTGAATACGCCGCGAAATCGGTGAAGCTCGCCGTGGTGGGCACGGGCGGAGCCGACAAGACCCAGGTGCAGATGATGGTCCGACGGCTCCTGCCCGGTGCCACGATCCGCCGGCCGGACGCCGCCGACGCCCTCGCTGTCGCCATCTGCCATGCCCACCATCGTGCCAGCCGCGGGGCCTGGGCTGCCTCGGAACAACTTCAGGCGCGACGCCGGGCGTAGTCCCCACCACACCTCATAGGGGCATGCAGCGTTCGCACCGGGCCGGGCTCCGGCCCACCGGCCGCGTTCCCGCTCCGCATGTCATCGGCAGCCCCGCTTCGCCATGCTCGTTCCCGCCGTCACGCAGCCGCTGGCGTCGTCACCGGACTGTCACATTGCGGCAACCAACACTTCACAAGCCAAGCGGCACCCTTCGCGACAGATTCGTTCCACGCGCGCTGCATCCCGCCCGCCATCGGGAGCAGCCGCGCCACGTTGCCCGTAGGGCAGCCGACGGGGGAGTCACCGCATGAGCGATCTCGCAACGGCCACGCGCCCGGCGCCGGCCAACGCCAAATCCGTGCAGGATTATATCGACGAACTGCCGGTCTGGTCCGACGGCACCAGCCTCAAATCCGCGCCCATGACCTCGATGCAGTGGCGCATCTGGGGCCTCGCCGCCGCCGGCAAGTTCTTCGAGGGCTTCGTCGTGTTCATGACCGGCGTCGCCCTGCCGTTGATCGTGCGCGAGTTCCATATCGGCGCCGCGGAAAAAGGCATCGTGAGCGCCGCCAGTTTGTTCGGTATCCTGCTCGGCGCCATTCTCCTCGGCGGGCTGTCCGACTATTTCGGCCGCAAGCTCATGTTCATCGCCGAGATGATCCTGTTCTGCGCCTTCCTCGCCCTGCTGATCCTCTGCAACGACTTTCTTTCGCTGGCGATCTGTTTGTTCGGCCTCGGAATGGCGTTGGGCTGCGACTATCCGACCGCCCACATGATCATCTCCGAGAGCATCCCCAGCACCAGTCGTGGCAAGCTCGTGCTCGGCGCGTTCGGCTTCCAGGCACTTGGCGCATTGGGCGGTACCGGAATTGGCTGCCTGGTTCTGGTGTTGATGCCCACCCTCGACGCGTGGCGCTGGATGTATGCCACGGCGCTGATCCCGGCCGTGATCGTCACGATCGGACGCTTCTTCATCCCGGAAAGCGCCAACTGGCTCGCGGTCCGCGGCCATCATGATAAGGCAGAGCATGCGGTGCGCCGCCTGCTGCACCGCGAGCCGCGCTATCCGCAGCAGATCGCCCTGCCACGCAAGGCTGACAACGCGGAAGCAAAGCCCGCCGGCAATCCCTCCTTCCTGGCGTTGTTCAACAGCCGCAACCGCCGCGCCACGATCTTCGCCTCCGCACCATGGTTCATCCAGGATCTTGGCACCTACGGCATCGGCATCTTCACACCGACCATCCTCGCCGCGGCGCTCGGCGGCGGTGCGGACCATATCCGCAGTCTCAGCGACATGATCTCCGACGACATCCTGGCGGCGAAAGGCGCCGCGCTGATCAACACCCTGCTGATCGTCGGCATCTTCTGCGCCGTCGTGCTCGCCGACATCACCGGCCGCATCAAGCTGCAGATCGTCGGCTTCATCGGCTGCGCGCTTGGCCTGCTGATCGCGTCGTTCTCGATCGACTTCATCGGCCCGATGCAGATAGACCTCATCTTCGCCGGCTTTATGTTGTTCAGCTTCATGACCAACCTTGGTCCGAACGCCCAGACCTACCTGCTTGCGGGTGAGGTGTTTCCCACCGAGGTTCGCGGCATGGGCGCCGGCTTTGCCGCCGCCATCGCCAAGGTCGGTGCTGTGGCAACAGCCTTTCTGTTCCCGATCCTGCTCGCCGCGATCGGCACGCGATGGCTGCTGTACGGGCTGGTGGTCACGTCTTTGCTGGGTGCGGTCGTGACCTGGATCTACCGGATCGAGACCACCGGCGTGAACCTCGACAACATCGGCCGGTAGGCCAAACGCAATTGGTAACGACGAAGACACACAAATTCAATAGGTGTCCCATGCCTATTCTCTCATATCGCGGAAGCGGTCTTGCGCGCGTGGCGTGTGCCGCGGCTCTGGTTGTTGCGGTGGCCACTCCATTGGCTGCGGCCGCCGACGTGACGCTGCACGAGGCTGGCTCGACGCTGCTGTATCCATTGTTCCAGCGTTGGGTGCCCGATTACGCCGCGACACACCCCGGAGTGACGATTGCCACCAATGCCTCGGGCTCGGGCGACGGCATCGCCGAGGCGATCGCGGGACACGTCGAGATCGGCGCGTCGGATGCCTACATGTCCGATGAGCAAGCGGAGCAAAATCGTGGGGTTATGAATATACCGCTGGCGATTTCGGCGCAGACGGTGAATTACAATGTGCCGGGACTGAACGACGCCGGATTGAAGCTTGATGGTCCCACTTTGGCCGAAATCTACGCGGGCTCGATCCGTATGTGGGACGCGCCCGAAATCGCCGCGATGAACCCTGGCGCCAAGCTGCCGCACCAGGCCATCGTTCCGGTGCGCCGTGCCGACGCATCGGGCGATACTTTCGTCTTCACCCAGTTCCTCGATTTCTCGACGCAGCGTTGGGAGGACCGGATCGGCTATGGCACCGCGGTCACCTGGCCGTCGGTACAAGGGGAACGCACGGCAACCGGCAATGCCGGCATGGTTCAGGCGCTGGCCGCGACGCCGTACTCAGTCGGCTATGTCGGCATCAGTTTCCATGACGTTATTGCCAAGGCAGCGATTGGCACGGCAATGGTGAAGAACCAGGCGGGGAAGTTCCTGCTGCCGACCGCGGAAACCATCAGCGCCGCGGCCTCCGAGCTTGATCCGCGCACACCGGCTGACGAGCGCCTCAGCCTGACGTTTGCGCCCGGCGACAACTCCTATCCGCTGATCAACTATGAATATGTCGTAGTCGCCGCGCAGCAACCCGATGCCGCCACGGCCGCCGCGATTCGATATTTCCTGCTATGGACGATCGCGGTCGAAGGCGGCAACGCGCAGAAGTACCTTGATGCGGTGCAGTTCATCCCGCTGCCGGATTTCATTCGCGCGCTGAGCGAGAACCAGATCAATCGTATTCACTGATGCAAGATCAGGCTCCTATACCTGCACGAAGTAGCTTGCATTGAAGGTCCAGGCCCTCGTGCCGTTGGTCGTTATCGTGCCCACCAGAGTGCCACCCGAGGCGAACGATCCATTGCCGCTATAGTATAAACCGCCCGTATCCTGCTCGTACACGAAACCTCCGTAGCCGTGGTTGGACAGCGTGGTCCCCTGCCGCGCGGTGGCGTTCGCAACATCTGCCAGATCGGTGCCCAATACCAGCGCGGCACCGCCAAGGTTATAGGTCGCCAACGAGACCGTCGCATTGGCGGTGGTATCAAGTCCAATCCGGTCTCCCTTCGACGCATTGAAGTTCATCACCGTCGTGGCGTCGCCGACACCGTTCTGGTCCAACACGAACAAATCGGCGCCGGTGTCGCCGGTGATGAACGTCATGCCGGGACCGCCGATCACAGTCGTTGCATTTGAGCCGGTGAGCACGATCGTATCGCTGCCGCTGCCCCCGAGCACGGTCTCTGCGTTGGCGACTGTGATGTGGTTGGTTCCG
>Ga0335072_10002032_pt1 | contig 31890 bp, 31 predicted proteins | sample Lox_Sample_21_FD_206725 | JGI IMG/M metagenome (GOLD analysis project Ga0335072, IMG submission 206725) | Soil microbial communities from Loxahatchee National Wildlife Refuge, Florida, United States - Lox_Sample_2.1 | ecosystem: Environmental > Terrestrial > Soil > Wetlands | place: USA...
CATGATCAACCGTCGTTTCATGATCGTGCCTCCTGCCTTGCCCAGCGGCGAACATGCTGAACAGCTTGAAGAGACGAGCGAGGGTTTTTCGCGCCTGCTGCTTGAAATGGCGAACATAAGAGTACTTCGCTACACAGATTCAATTCGTTCGCTGCGCGGATACTATTGGTTCGCTGCTCGATCGGGCTTGCTTCGTTGCCACGCTCCTCGCCATGACGGCAATGCCGCGCATCCCGCGCCCCGGTGATGCTACATATCGGGATCGGTGGCGCGGATGACTGGACACCAGCGTCCTTCGATGTCCAATCTGGCGCGGCACAGAGGAGCTTCCCCGATGACGATCATCGATTCACAGGTCCATGCCTATGAGGCGAACACGCCGAAGCGTCCCTGGCACAGTGTGCCGAACTGGCCCGACCACGTCACGGGTGACGAGATGGTTGCGGCAATGGACAAGCTCGGCGTGGACGGCGCGATCTTCATCTCGTCTTTTTCTATGTATCAATACGATGCCAGCTATGCAGTGGAGGTGCAGCGCGCGCATCCGAACCGGTTCGCCATCGTAAAACCGGTCAATCCGGATGATCCTGCCGTCGCCGATGTCATCGCCGATTGGAAGAAGACGCCGGGCGCGGTCGGAGTCCGCATCATGCTGCCAAAGGAATCAGGCCGCAAGGCGAGCGACCCAGGCCTCGACCGAATTGCGCGGGCAGCCGCTGCCAACGATTTTCCGGTCAATGTATTGTTCTGGGGCAATCTGGACGTGGGCACCGCGCTCATCGATCGCCATCCGAACACGCGATTCATCATCGATCATCTGGGGATCCTGCAGCCGCGCGTGCCACCGGCACCGCCCGAGCCCTGGGCCGATCTTCCCAAGGTGCTGGACCTCGCCAGGCGTTCGAACGCGGTGATCAAGGTCAGCGGTGCCTGCACGCTGTCGCGGCAGCCGTATCCGTTTCCGGATATTTGGGACCCGCTGGCTCGCGTGTTCGATGCATGGGGGTTCGATCGCTGCCTGTGGGGCACGGATTGGACGCGCGCGTTCGCGGTCGTCAACTACGAGCAAGCGGTTGAGCCGTTTCTTGGGACGGATCGCCTGAGCGACACCGAGCGCGCGATGCTGATGGGCGGCGCCTGCGCCAAGGCCTATGGCTGGTCACCGCGAAAATCCTAGCAGCCGAGGCCAATACCTGGGATTGCGAGACGTGCAGCGGCGAAGCAGCCTCGTTCAGGAGAGTTCCAGATCGTCCATGCGCCCACCTGACCGGGATTGATTCGTCGCTGCGCTCCTTGCAATGACATGAGAGCCGCTATGGCGCGCATTCTCTGATCCGCGGGAGGAAGAACGATGAAGCTTGCTATCTGGTCCACGACGGCGCCGCGCGAGAACTCAACCCACGCCGAGATGTTTCGCCGGCAGCTTGAGGAAGTAGAGCTGGCGGACCGCATCGGCATCGACCAGATCTGGTTCTTCGAGCATCACCTGATTCCCACCGCGCCGGTGCCGTCGCCCAATCTGCTGATTGCTGCCGCGGCCAGGACCACCAGCCGGATCCGGTTCGCGAGCATGGTCAATATCCTGCCATTCCGTCATCCGCTGCTGGTGGCGGAGGAAGCGGCGATGCTCGACAACCTGACCGACGGCCGCTTCGACATGGGCCTTGGCCGCGGCTTACGTCCGCCGGAATTCGCTGCATTCGGCGTGGACCAGCAGCAATCGCGCGAGATGTTCCTGGAATCGTTCGACATCATCCGCCGCGTTTGGGCGGACGAGATGTTCAGCCATCGCGGCAAGTTCTGGACGGTGGACAAGAACGGCCCGCTGTCGCCGCCTCTGGTGCAACGGCCGCATCCGCCTTTTCTGGTCAGCGCGCAAAGTGAAGAATCGCTGCGCTGGGCGGCGCAACATGACATCCGATTCGCGCAGATCGACTCGCTGGCAGCGCAGGCGCGCCGCGATGCGGCACTTTATCGCGAGGTCCAGACGGCGCACGGCCATGCACCGGCGCCGCGCCTCTATCTGATGCGCGAGATCTATGTGTCGGACAGCGACGCCCGTGCCCGCGCCGAGGCAGAGCCGTATCTGCTGCAATATTGGGACCTTTGGAACCGCTATACCCAGTTCACGCAAAGCGGCCGGCTACCGGATAGTTACGATTTCTGGCGCCGGCAGGCACCGATGCTGCATGCGATGAGCTTTGATGAGATCGTGGCGAACGACATGGTGATTCTGGGCGGGCCGGAAACCGTGGCGGCGACCGTGTTGCGGCTTGCTTCGCAACTGGACCTGATGGGGCTGACGCTGATTTTCAAGCTCGGGGTGATGCCGTACGACATGGTAGAGCAATCGATGCGCAGGTTCGGGGACGCGGTAATTCCGAGGATTCGCGAGGTGCTCTGCTTGAACGGCGCGGCGAAACAGGCGCAGGCGGCCTGAAGCGCCTTCGTTAAAACCGGATTGTGCAGACGTTTTTCAGGAGCGGCGGTGGCCGGCGGCTTCACATCCCCCACGTCCCGGTAAGTTGCTGCTGCGCCGGCCCGGCAACGCCTCTGGTTAGTCCTTGTTTTCCATTCCGTGGCCCGGTGGCTGGTACCTGATCTGTTGATTGCGTACCCGGGCCCGCCTGCTTTCCTCGACCAAACGGCGCCCCTCCATAATGACCTTGCCCAGATCACCGGCCACTTGCCTGAGCCGCGCATTTGAAGCGCGGACCATGGCGACATTCTCCTGGGCGAGGCGAATCAGCCCCCGTGTCCGTTCCGCCAAGGTGCTGGGCAGAAACGGCTTTTCCAGAAACGGATATCCATAGTGCCGGCACACCAGCACGCTGTCGGGATGACCGGTGGTGATCAAGGCCGGAATACTGCGCTGGCAGGCATAATCGGCCACTTCAAATCCGGTAATGTCGGGAAGCGATGCATCGATCAACACGGCGTCCAGATGCAGCACTCTCATCAGCTCAAGCGCGGACGTGCCGGTACGGGTGCAAACGACATCGGCACAACAATAGTCCTCGAGACCCATTCGCATGGTCTCAGCGACGATCGAATCATCATCGACGACCAGCAGATTGAGCATGGCGACCCTGCGTGCAGCCCGGAACCAACCGGACTTTCACGCCTCCTCTTGTCGGCTGGAGTCCCGGGAACACCCCCGAACCGACAGATGTTCAAATCAACCCATACAGCGCAGCGGGATGCAACAACACGATTGCGTGACAGAATGGAATGACCAACGTTTCACCACCTGCAAAGCCTGATCGGAGGCTCCCCCACCGGCTTGCCCACCTGTTACCTGGCACGGGTCACGGCCCATTCGCTGCCTGGCGCGAGCGTGCCACGGTCGCGTTCGATGGCGGCGAGCACCGATTCCAAAGTGATCCGTGCGGCGCCATCGATCGTACCCTGCCAGTCCGAGAGGACTGGCACGATCAGGGGACTGTGGTGCAACGGTGGCGTGGTACCGAACAAGGCGTACGCGCGCGTGCCGACGGCTGCGGCCATATTCATCACGCCCGTATCGTTGCCGGCGTAATATGAAGTCTCTGCCAGCAACGCGGCTGTCTCGCCCAAATTCCAGCCCAGAGCGGGGATCAGCTGCACGGCCCGATCGCCCAGCCGCGCGGCGATATCCTGGTACAGCGGCGCCTCGCCGGAGCCGCCGACCAGTACGAGACCAGGCCAGCCTGCATCGAGCAACGCCCCAGCCAGGGCGGCGAAACGCGGCGCGCCCCACTGGCGGCTTGGCTCGGAACTGCCGATGCCCAGCGCCGCCAGCGGCCGCGGCACAGCGCGTAGCCGCCGTTGCACAGCGGCCCGCGCACCCGGTGCGATCGGCAGCGCATAATCGCCTGTATCCAGCGGGATGTTCGACGCCTGCAAAAACAGAGTGCTGCGTTGCATCGGACGGTTCGCCCGCCAGGCTGCCTTGGCCAAAAATGGGCCACCACTGAGAAACCAGCGCTGTGCGCCGACGCCATAGCCGCGCCGATCCGGTATGCCGGCGGCCCAGGCGGCAAACGCCAGCGACACACTGTGGTGCAGCAGCACCACGGCATCGAACCGATGGCCGCGGAGGGTTCGGACCAGGCGCATCAAGCCACGCGGACCGTCGTGCAAGCCGTGGGCGTCTTTCGGATTACGGTCGACCCAGACGACGTCCTGAACGGTGTCCTCGGCGGCAAAGATCTGGTCAGCATGCGAACGTGGCTTAGCCGCCAGCGTCACCGGGCCGCCAGCGTAACGCGCCAGGGCGCGAATATGCGGCAGATGCCAGAGCATGTCGCCAATGCCCGGCAGCGGCTGCAATACCAACAACCGATGGTGTGGCATACTCCGACTTTCAATCCTGCCCGGGCTATGGAGCTGGACCCTTCTATATGATTGCGAACGCAATGTCATTGCGAGGAGCGAAGCGATGAAGCAATGACATGGGGCATGGTTCGCGAATCTCTGACAACGGGTACTAGGGAGCAATGTGCCGGTAGGCAACTGCCGCCTGAGGGCAGCGAAAACAGCACCGCCGCGAACGCCAGGCGGCCTGTATCAATGGGCGCAGCAATCGTCGCCGCGCCAGGCCTCGGCTCCCTCCTTCACCAGGAACCAAACGATCCCGAGGGAAGCGGCGGAATCGAGCCACCACAGATGCAGCAGGCCCTGGCCCAGCAAGCCAACCACCACGACCAGAGACAGCCAGCCGCACGTCACGCTTTCCATGGCGTCGGCACGCAATGCGTGGCTGCCAAGCGCCTCCGCCACCGCGAGCTTTTGCTTCGCGAGGCAATACATCACGGGCATGGCAAGTGCCGTAATCGCAAGCCCGGGCCAGGAGAACGCCTGGCCCGCCTGCGTCCAAAGCTTCCACCCCGCTGCCCCAACCACATAGAGAGCGAGCAAGAACAGCAGACCACCCCCAATACGGCCCGCCGCATGCTCTGCGCTCTCTGCGAATGTCTGGCCGTGACGCAACTCGACACGGAGCCGCCACAACAGAACGCCGGCCGACGCGAGTTCGATCACGCTGTCGATCCCGAATGCAAGCAGCGATACGCTTCGCGCGTCCACGCTGCTGGCGATGGCGACCGCGGCTTCGATCGCCATCCAGGCCAGGGTTGCGTATTCCAGGCGGAAGGCGCGCCGGATCAGCGCGTGCCTGGCGGGCTCGGGTGAGAGCATGCTGGCGCGGCAGTCGGGACTGCACCTGTCGTGACCATCCGCCGATCGGCTCGGCTCATGGCGCAGCGGCGACGCCGTGTCCATCGGTTCAGGAATGCTGCACTTCGATCGTAAGATGCGACAGCGACCGGAACCGCGCGAGTTTGGCGCGATAATACTCGGGCTCACGTGCTTTTTGAGTGGTGACCGAGACGATCGCGCCCAGATGGCCCGGCCCCAACCGCCAGAGATGCAGATCGGCGAGCGCATCGCCGTCACCCTCGATCGTCTGCCGCAGGGTTTCCGACATGCGGCGATCCGGGTTCATATCCAGCAACACGGCGCCGGTGTCGCGGATCAGGCCGAGCGACCAACTCGCGATCACGCCGGCGCCGACCATGCCCACCAGCGGGTCCATCCACAACCAGCCGAAGGTGCGCGCCAGCAGCAGCCCGGCGATCACCAGCACCGAAACGGTCGCGTCGGCGATCACGTGAATCACGGCGGCGCGCATATTGTTATCGCGGGATGCGCTGGCGTGCGCATGTTCATGTTCTTCGAACAATACGGCATGGTGCTGGCCGCCGATACCCACTCGCGCCGTGAAAGCATGGGGTTCGGGGATTTCCTCTATCGACTCCAGGAATCCGCCGCGATCGGCCATGGTGAATGTCTGGTGGGCGGCATTGGGCCGCACGGTCTCCACCGTTACGCTCTGCGCCGCCAGGGAAGGCCCTGATTCCGCGCGCAAGCGGAAACGCGGCGGCACGTCGTCTTCGAAGATTTCGAGGATCGCCGCGCCGGCCGGCGTGACGATGCGGTGCGATTCGTCATGCTCGTGCCCCGCATGGGCAGGCGCATGATGGTGCCCCTTACCATGACCGTGACCATGACCGTGACCGTGACCGTGGTCATGATGATGGCCGCCGCCGCTTAGCAACCATGCGCTGGCAATGTTCACCACCAGGCCCAGGGAAGCGATCGGGATCGCCTCGGCAAAATCAATCGGCACGGGCGAGAAGAGGCGGGTTATCGCCTCATAGCCGATCAGCAGAGAAATCATCGCCAGGATGACGGCACTGGTGAACCCTGCGAGATCGCCCAGCTTGCCGGTGCCGAAGCTAAAGCGCGGGTCGTTGGCATATCTGCGCGCATAGGAATAAGCGAGTGCGGCAAGCAACAGCGCGCCGGCATGCGTGCTCATGTGCAAGCCGTCGGCGACCAGGGCAATCGAGCCGAACAGGGACCCGCCGACGATCTCGGCAATCATCATGGCGCTGCAGAGCCAGATCACCGCCCACATGCGGCGCTCGCTGGCTTCATGCCCGGCACCGAGAAAAACGTGGGAATGGCGAAGCGAATCGGCGTCGGCGACGGTTTGGCTCATGGCGCTTGACCTCAGCGGAGGTAGGTTCGCACGACTTCGAGCAATTGCTCGGCGGCTTCGGCGTTCAGTGCGCCAGGGTGCTTGGTTTCGTCGACAAGATGGGTGCGGACGTGGTCTTCCACCACCTCGGCCATCAATCCGGCCATGGCGCCCCGCGCACCTGCGATCAGGTGCATCACCTGCTCGCATTCCGCGGCCCCTTCCAGTGCGCGTTCGATCGCCTCCACCTGACCACGGATGCGACGGACGCGAGCCAACAGGCGCTGCTTTTCGCGTATCGTGTGCGTCATGCCGGACATATGGGATAGGGGGGGACCCTATACAAGACCAGGGCCCGGCGGCGGCGCTGGCGGAGTGGGAACTGGTTGCGGCAGAATCGGGCGGGCGTGGGTGCCCACGGCCGATCAGGGAAACAAAGGGGGATGAGCCATGGACCTGAAGACACCCGGGTGGGTGAACGAGTTCCGCAGCTTCATCATGCGCGGGAACGTTGTGGACCTTGCCGTCGGCATCATCATCGGCGCGGCCTTCACCGGCGTTGTGACCAGTCTGGTGAAGGATGTGTTCAATCCGGTGCTGGGGCTGCTGACCGGCGGCGTGGATTTTTCCAACGTGTTCTTCGCGCTGAACGGCAAGCACTATGAGTCGCTGGCCGACGCCCAGCACGCCGGCGCACCGACGTTGAATCTGGGATTGTTCATCAACGCGATCATCCAGTTCGTGATTGTCGCGTTCGCAGTATTCTGGGTTGTGAAGGTGTTGACCCGCCTGCATGTTCGGGAGGATGCGGTCACCGGTCCGAAGCCGGAGCAATTGCTGGCGGAGATACGCGATGTGCTGAAGGACCGGCTGCCGGAGCATGAGCAAGCGGCGGAGTAGCAGTGCCGGGCGGCGTGAGGGGGAGAAGCGGACACCGCTCGACTTGCGGAGCATGTGCGAAAGGCACGGCCGGAGCTGCCAATTCTGCTGATGAGCGCTATGCCGATCATGCCAGGCTGAATACCGGCTCCTTGAGGGTGACGCTTATCGAGGAGCCGTTCCGGCTCGACGATATCGAACCCATCATCGGCAGGCTTTTTTGCACGAACGGCTGCGGCAGGGCTCGCACGGACGCGATGGTGCCGGCGTGCGCTGACCGGGTCAGTCCGCCCGGGGTTGGAGGGTTGCGACGCGTTCGGCCTCCGCGCCCGCCGTGGTAGCGCCGCCCGCCGCTGACAACGCACGCCGTGGCGCCGCTGCGCCCGCCCGGCTTCGGTACCCGACACGCCGGTTCACCCGCATTGCAATTGGATGTTGACTCGTCTCGTTAGTGTGTGTTAGATATAGTGGCGGACGGCGGTTTCACTGCCAGCAGATGAGAGCCATATCGGAAGCCAGATGATGACAAACATTTCCCAGACCGCGCGACCGCACGCCCGAGCCTTTTCGCAGCCCGATCCCGCTCCGGATCGATCCGGCCCGACCATGCCCACGAACATCGCGGCGCTGCTGTACGTCGTCAGCACGTTGCTCGAATTCGGCCGCCACCTCGCTGCGACACTCGAGCGTCGTGCCGCCGCCCGTGGCTTTTCCATGATCGCCAGTCTTTTCGGCAACGGCCCGCTACCGGTCATTCGCGCCCATCTTCATCGTGGCATCCTGCGCGCCACGGCGCTCGAAACCATGCTGCACAACCGCGCTGCTGCCGGCTGCGATGTGGCGATGTCGAATCCGTGCGCCCTGTCCGGGCGTATCGTGAACGCCGAGGACGATCCGGAGACTGGATCGTTCAATTCTCAAACCGCGCGTATGGTTGCCGAACGTGCGGCGCATGACGCGCCGATCGATCCCGGCAACCCGCCTTCGCTGGCGCGTATCGAGGCCGAAGTCCGCTCGCGTCCGATCGGCCGAACCATTGCCGACATCTGCCGCGATCTCGGCGTTATTCCTTTCCTCTGCACCCGCACCTTCTGGGACGCGGCATTTCGCGCGATGGTCTGTTATGAGAGCAGCGATCTGAATTGCAGCTAGTGTTCTGATTCTGACGGGTCGCGCCTGTGACATGTGGGGCAGTCGCCCGTCAAGACCACAACACCAGGACGTCCGTGGGCAATCCGAGCCAATCGATCGCGAGCGGCCTGAAGAAACGTCAGGGCGGCTTGGTTTCCGGCATCGCGGCCAACACCAACAGCGTGCCGGCGAGACCGGCGAACGCCAGGCTGAAGAAGGCCGCCCGCATCCCCACCGCGTCGGCGACCCATCCGGCGTACCCGGTGCTCAGCGCCGCACCACCGGCCACCGCCAGGCCCAGCACCCCCAGACACAGGTTGAAATGCGAGCTGCCGCGCGTCAGGTCCGCCGCGATCAAGGGCAGCATCACGCCGAACACCGCGGCGCTGATGCCTGATATCGCCTGTCCCGCGACCAGCAAATACGGGCCGGGCAGCACCGCCAGCAGCACCCCACGGACGGGAAGAGCCAGCCAGCCCAGCAGCAGCATCGAGCGCCGCCCGTAATCGGCAGCGCGGCGCCCCACCCAGGGCGACGCCAGCGCCACCACCCCTTGCGGCACCACGATGCAGGCGCCGATGATCAGGTTGGCGAAACTGCCGGCCCGCATCGTCACCGCGGCCCCCGCCAGAGGCAGCATCGCGGCGTTCGAAAGATGGAACAGCAGCACGCAGCCACCGAAGATCAGCAGGCGCCGGTCGCGAAACAATTGCACCAGCCCCGCGCGGTCGAACGGATGCACCGTGGTCTGGCGCCGGGCATGGCCGCCGCGACCGATCGCGATCAGTGCCAGCAGCGCCGGCACACACAGCACCGCGGTGAACCAGAACACGGCGCGGCTGGACAAATAGAGGCCGCCAACCCCCATGACGCCTGCCGCCAGCCCGTTGCCGATGGAGCCGAACCGGGCGTTGCGCCCCAGCCGCTCCCCCAGCGCCTGATGCCCGACCAGATGCAGGCTGATAGCGGCGATGGCCGGCGAGATGACACAGCTTGCCAGCGCGTGGAGGGTTTCCGCGACCAGCACCGGCAGCTCGGCGGGCCACAGTGCCAGCAGCAGCGCCGCCGCCATGACGCCGACCAGGCCGATCCCCGCAATCCGGCGCTTGTTCTGGGCGGCGTCCACCATCATGCCAGCGGGCACCTGGCCCGCCAGCGCGACGATCGTCCCCAGGCTCAGTGCCAGGCCGATCTGGCCCTGCGTCCATTTATGTGCCGTCAAGTAGACGGCGACGAACGGCCCGAACCCGGTCTGTACGTCGGCCAGGAAGAAGTTCAGCAGATCCAGGGCACGCGCGCTACGTCCCGCGAGGGTTCCGTCGCGAGGCATGCGCTACTGATTGCTCTGCGGGGGTTTGTGTGCGGCAGGCCCTTCGGCCTGCGCTGGTGAACCAGCCCCGGGAGCGGAAGCGCCGGCCGGCGTGGCGGGGCCTGAGCTATCGGCCGGCCGGGTGACCGGGGGCGTGTCTGCCGTGTTGCCGCTAGCGGAGCCAGCGGCCGATCCGGTTGCGCTCCGACGGCTGACGTTTCCCGGGGCGGTATTGCCGGGGGCGGAGGCATTGATCGTCGCCTTCGTCGTGCCTGCGGGCGCGGCCGCAGGCGGAGTCGGCCTGGCATGCGGCGCCACCACGATCGGCGCCGGCTTCGCCGGGTTGCCATATTCCGGCGCGGCCTTGATCTGGTCCAGCGTCAAGGCAAGCGTGATCGGCTGCTTCTGGTCCCCAGGATCGAAATGCAGCGCGCCCCAGTGCAAGGCGATCTTGCGGGAGCCGACTCCCATGAAGCCGCCCACGTCGATCACGGCGGCTTCGGGTATCCCGGCCGCGTTCACCAGCACGTCCACCAGCCGGCCGATGGTCTTGCCGTCAGGTCCCGCGACGGGGGTGCCGAGAACGGGCATCACGTCCTCGGGCGGCACGCGCACCACCTGTCCCGGGGGCGGCTTGGTTTCTGCCGCAACCGCGGGCAAGCCACTCGGCAGCAAACAGGAAATGACGAGGCAGACACGGATGACCCGCATGCGGACGGCTTCCTTACCGACCGGCGCCGGCAACGGCCAGTGACGAACCAGCCAGCCGCCGGCGACGGCGTTCAAGTTCAGTTGGGGTCGGGGACGGCCTGCGTAAGCGGGGCAGGTTTCACCGATGCCAGCACGATGCCGGCCCCGATCAAAGCGATGCCGGCGGCGTGGTAGGGCCGGAACGCCTCGCCCAGGAACAACACCGCGAGGATGCTGCCAAACAACGGCATCAGATGCCAGGACTGCCCTGCCCGGCCGGCGCCGACCAGTTCGATGCCGCGGTTGAAGAACAGGTAGGCGATGAAGGAGGGGAACACCGCCATGTAGGCCATCGCCAGCCAGGCCGGCGCGCCCCCGTGGATACGTGCGCCGGCAGCGTATTCCCACAGATAGAACGGCAGGATCATCATCGAGCCGATCCCCATGGTGGCGACCAGGAAGCTCATCGGGTGGGTCTGCGGCCGGCGCCGGAACATCGCGGCATAAATGCCGTAGATGAACAAGGCGATCAGGATCCACATGTCCCCCCGGTTGAGCCGCAGCGCCAACAGTGTCTGCAGCGAACCATGCGCCGCGATGGTCGCGACACCGAGCAAGGAGACAGCGACTCCCGCCGCCTGCCACGGCGTCGGCCGTTCGCGGAACAAGGCAAATGACCACAGGATGATGATCAAGGGCCCCGCCGATTGCAGCAGCAAGACGTTCAACGCGGTGGTGCTGCCCAGGCTGAGGTAGGACAGCGTGTTGTAGGTCGCGATGCCGGTTGCGGAAAGCAGCAGCATCATGCGCCAGTGGCGACGCAGGGTGGGAAGGTCTTTCTTGAGGTGCGGCCAGGCAAAGCCGACGGCGACGATGAAGGCGCCGGTCCAACGCCAGTAGGCAAGCGCCACTGGCGGCACGACGCCGGCGACGGCGCGGCCAAGGACGATGTTTCCAGCCCAGAACAGATTGGCCAGGACGAGCAAGGTCCAGGCGGAGTCCCATATCGCAAAACCTCTCCCACAAAATGGGCGAGCTCGGGTCGCCAAACGCGTCGAGGGTGAGGGTGACCGGGCACCGCCGAACTTCATCGGGTTTTGCGCCTCACGTTTCACCCCCACCCTCGGCGCTGCGCGCTTTGACCTCTCCCGCTTCGCGGGAGAGGTTTTGGACGACAAACGTCGCCACGTTCTGCCTCGCCGTTTTGGTACGCGCCGCATTCAAGACCGCGCGTACCTCCTCGATCGCACGCGGCAGGTCCTGGTTGACCACCACGTGGTCGAACTCCGGCCAGTGGCTGATTTCCTCCCCCGCAAGCTGCATCCGGCGGGCAATCTCCGCCTCGTCGTCGCCCGCGCGGGCGCGCAGCCGCGTTTCGAGCGTCGCCATATCCGGCGGTAAGATGAATACGCCCACCACATCGCCGGGCAGCGCGGCCCGCAACTGGCGATGGCCCTGCCAGTCGATGTCGAACACCATGTCCAGGCCGTCCCGCAGCGCGGCCTCCACCGGAGCACGCGGCGTGCCGTAACAGTGCTGGCCCGTCAAAACCCGCGCCCATTCCAGCAGTCCATTTTCCGTAGCCAGGCGGTCGAATTCCGCCGTGGTGCGAAAATAATAGTGCACGCCCTCGACCTCGCCCGGGCGCGGCGGGCGCGTGGTTACGCTGACGGACAGGCGCAGCTTCGGTTCGCCGGCGACCAGGGCGGTGGCGATCGCACTCTTTCCCGCGCCCGAAGGAGCGGCGAGCACGAGGCACAGGCCACGGCGAATCATTGAGGTCATGGTGCGGTGAACAAACAAGCCTCCGCCTCTCCTTGTGGAAGGGCGTTCGGAGGACGGGTGCGTACCGGCTCTGCCATTGCCTGTGTGGACCCACCCCCGATCCGCCTGCAGCAAGGGGAGGGGGCGTCTCGCCTCGCATCCAAGCGCTTGGCGTCTTGCCTGTGCCTCATTCGATGTTCTGCACTTGCTCGCGCAATTGCTCGATCGCCGCTTTCAGTTTCAGCCCCGTCGCCGTCAGCGCCGCCGACGCGGACTTGCTGCACAAAGTGTTCGCTTCGCGATTGAACTCCTGCACCAGAAAATCGAAGCGCCGTCCCACATTGGCGGCCTCCATCAGCAGCGCGTGGGCGGCGGCGATGTGGCTGTCCAACCGGTCGAGTTCCTCCCGCACGTCCGACCGCGCCGCGAGCAAGGCCACTTCCTGCGCGATGCGCTCTTGCGGCAAGGACGGCGCCTCGCGCAGCAGGGCCGTCAGGTTCTCCATCACCCGGGCGCGCTGGGCGGCAGGCTGATCGGCGGCCTCATCCGCGGCCTGGCGCCGCAGTACCGCAATCTCCTCGAGCAAGCCCCTCAATACTGTGGCCAGCCGTGCGCCCTCGGCGTCCCGCGCGGCAACCAGCCCGGCGAGGGCCTCAGCGAACCCGCCCTGAACAATGCCGGCCGCCGCGGCGCGTTCCTCGGCCGGGTCGGCAGATGCGGCACGCAGCACCCCCGGTAGCGCAAGCAACGCTTCAGCGCGCGGCAAGGGACTTCCGGGAATCCGCGCGTGCAGATCCATCGCCAGGGCCAACGCGTGCTCCAGCGCCGTCGAATCCAGTGCAATCCGCGCTTCCGACTCGCGCTTCACGGTCAGGCCGGCGGTGACGTTGCCACGTTTCAGCTGCTTGCCGGCGGCTTCCCGCAACGCCGGTTCCAGCGAGTCCCAGCCCGGCGGCAGGCGAAAACGCAGATCGAGGCCACGGCCATTGACGCTGCGCAGTTCCCACACCCAGGCGAGTCCGGCAACGCTGCCTTCGGCGCGGGCAAATCCGGTCATTGATGAGAGCGTGGCCATGCGCACCTTCTATCAGCCGCCCGCCGCGCCGCAACCCGCGCTATGATCCTGTCATGGCAAGGTATCAAAGCGTCCTGATCACGGGCGCCTCCTCTGGCATCGGGGCGGCCTTGGCGCTGGAGCTGGCGGCCAGCGGCGTGACACTGCAACTGTCCGGACGCGACGCTGGCCGGCTCGCCGCGACAGCCGGCGCGTGCCGGGCACGAGGCGCGACGGTCTACGAAGCCGTGCTGGACGTGCGCGACGCCTCGGGCATGGCGGCGTGGGTGCGAGGCTGCGGGCCGCTTGACCTGGCGATCGCGAACGCGGGCATCTCGGCCGGGGCCGGCGAGAAGGCACCGGAGACGCCGGAGCAAACCCGGGCCATCTTCACCACCAACCTGGACGGGGTTTTGAATACCGTCCTGCCGGCGATCGACCTCATCCGCGGCCAGCCGGTTGGGGTCGATGGCTGGCGTGGCCGCATCGTCGTGATCGCCTCGATCGCGGCGTTCGTCGCGGGGGCAGCGGCACCGGCCTATTGCGCATCGAAGGCGGCCGCGGACACGTGGACGGTCGCAACGGCTGTCGCGCTGCGCCGCGAGCGCGTTGCCATGACCAGCGTCTGCCCCGGCTATATCCGCACTGCGATGACCGCGCGGAACCGGTTCCCGATGCCTGGCCTGATGGATGCGGACCGCGCGGCGCGCATCATCTTGCGTGGCGCGACCGCGGCGCGAATACGGGTGGTGTTTCCCTGGTACATGGGCGCCGCGGCGCGGATTGGCGCGTTGGTGCCACCGCGTCTTGTCGGGGCGTTCATGAAACGGCTGCCGGCGAAGCAGCCCCTGCCCCCTTCAGGGTTGAGGGCCGAGGACTGAGCCGCAACCGCAGCGCTCGGCCTCTGTCAGAGACGCTGCCAGTTGCGAAAGAACCGGGCGAACGATGTCGTGCGCTGGCCCGGCGAATTCTCTCAACAACCCGCGACCCGGCAGCCAAGCGGTGGGGCCGGGCGTTGGCATGGCATGAACCGCGGTCGTGTATTCGATGCCTTGCGCGCATTGCTCAGCAGACGCAAATCTGTCCGCGCCGCCGCTCGCGAGGACGCAAACCGACGGGACATCCAGCGCAAGCAGACCGTCATGGCGCAGCTGGCGCAGACGCTACAGAACGGCCGCCGTGGCGGCCGGCCGCTGCAATAGCCGGTATCGTCATGGCCGGGCTCCACCCCATCGGCGCTTCCTTGAGCCGGGCGCTGTATTGCTCCGGTCATGGCCGGCATCGAGCCGGCCATGACGATGATGTGCGGCTGGCTCGATAAGTCAGCGCCTGTGGGACTTGACCCGGCTCTAACCAACGCCATCCTGGCCCTGGTTGCGGCACCAGCGCGCGATTTGCTCATGCGTGGCGAACCAGCACTTGCCGCGTGCCTTCATGTGCCTGATCAGCCGCTGCAGCACCGGCATGCGCGACCGATGGCCGGTAATATGCGGGTGCATGGTCAGCAGGAACATGCCCCCCTCGTCCCAGGCGCCATCGAATTCGGCGGTGAAGATCTCTTCCACCGCCGATGGCGGCGTGTACGGCCGCAGCGCGGAGAACCGGACGAAATTGTAATACACCGCGTCGTCGCGGATCCATTCCGGCGGCAGTTCGACGATACCCGTGGGCTCGCCGCCGTCGATCAGTTCGTACGGGTCGTCATCGGCCATCAGCGAGCTGTCGTACAACAGCTTCAGTTCGCGGATGATGTCCATCGTGTTGACCGAGAAGTCCCAGCTCGCCGTGCGCATGCCGACGGGATCGCGGCCGGCGATGCGGGACAGCGTCTCGGCGGCGCGGAATGTCAGGTCGCGTTCCGCCTCGCGCGGCAGCGTGGTGTTGGCCTCATGGATCCAGGAGTGGATGCCGATCTCATGGCCCTCGTCTGCGAGGCCCCGCACTTCGTCCGAATGCAACAAGGCCGAGACCGCCGGATAGAAGAACGTCGCGGGGATTTCCTCCCGTTGCAGCAGGGCACGGATACGCGGCGTTGCCTGGCGCTCGCCGTACTGGCCCTGGCTGATACGCATCGGGCTTTCGTCGCTCTCGCGCAGCGGAATGGTTTCGTGGTCGGCGTCGAAGCTGATGGCGACGGCGCAGCGCGCGCCATCAGGCCATGACTTCGGCTTCAGGCTGCGGCCGGCGCGGGCGCGGCCGACGATCTTGCGCCAGGTCGCTTCCGGCCACTGCCAGGGTTCGCCATCCGGGTGTTTGGTGGACATCGTACTGCCCTTCCTTTCCGCTGCATGATCCGCCGATGGTGCGCGAGATTGCAGCGCATGGGAATGCAATGCACCGAGCCCGTGATCTTTGGTGCGTCGCAGGCATGATCTTGCAGCAGTCGCTGCACCCGGCGCGTCGGGCCGACACGAATATTGTTGTAACGCGACTCGCGCCAATTTATCGATGGCGTGCGAGGTATCGATGCAAACAATCGAGCGAACGTTTTGGCAAGTCAGCCGGGCAACCAGCATAATGGACGACATACGAAGCAGCGCCCTCATGCCGACGGAGAACAGTACCGACGCCTTGCTCCGACGGACGCAGCAATCGTTATGATGAGTCAGAAATTACCACTATCGGTATGAAACCAGCCCCTGAAGATTGACGCGCGATTTTGCATGGACCTGGTAACGCGGCAGGAAAATCGCTGCTGGCGAAGTCGTCACCCGTGAAAAGCAGCGGCACACCGGCTTCAGCAGAAGCGCATAACTGCGGCAATCGCCAAAATCGAGGCTATGTTTCTCCTCTTCCCCCGTGCGGCTCCCTCGCCAATGCCCATTCATTGACCAGCGTAAACCCGATCCCCAACAGCACGGGGCCCAGAAAAATCCCCAGCAGTCCGAACGCCAATGCGCCGCCCAGCACCCCCAGCACCGTCAGCAGGAACGGCAGTTGCGCACCGCGGGAGATGAACCACGGTCGGATCAGATGGTCGGCACCCGACACCGCAACGATGCCATACCCCCCCAGGAACAAGCCGCGTTCCACATCGCCGCTTGCCAGCAGCCAGATCGCGGCGGGAATCCAAACCAGCGGCGCACCGATCGGCAGCACCGCGAGGAACCCGGCGACCACACCCAACAGAACCGGCCGCGGCACGCCGGTGAGCCAAAGCCCAAGTGCCGTCAGAATCCCTTGCACGATCGCGGTGCCCAGGATCCCGTAGACCACGCCGCGCACCGTGGCACCTGTGACCGCAATCAGCCGATCGGCGCGCGCGCCGTCAATACGATGCGCGATCAGCCGCAGCCGCGCCGACAGCGGCTCGCCGTACAAATAGAAAAAGAACGCAATGAACAATGCGAGGCCGAACAATACGACGCCGTGGGCGATGCCCAGCAACAGGCTCAGGCTGCCTTCCAGCAGCAGGCCGAAATAGGGACGAAGGAATGCGCCCAATGCGGAGACATCGGCAGCCCAACTGTCCCATAAATCGCCAAGCGACGGCCCGGCGACCGGAATGGTGAACACCCAGTGCGGCGCATTGGGCAGGCCACCGCCCAGGGCGTTATCGATCACCCGGTGAAGGTGGTTCACGTCCTTGGCACCGCCCGGCACCGCGAGCGCCAACGGCAGCAGCAGAACCACTGCGGTCAGAGCCACCATGCAGATCGCGGCGCCGATATGCCCCAATCGGGCATTGACGCGCAGCCATTCGGCGATCGGCCAGGTCGTGAACACGAGAATCGCCGCCCACAGCAGGGCGGAGAAGAACGGATACAACACGAGGATACAGCCGGCGGCGACGCCTCCGATCAGCACAGCCAGCAGCACACGTTCGGCGATCATGTTCCTGTCATTGAACCTGTCGTGGCGCCGGGGCTCGCCCAGTCTGGAATGTATCGGCGGGTCCTCGGCCAGCAGATTGGGGCGAAGCGGCGCCTGTCGCAAATAACGTGAGTGGCGCCCCGCGATGCCACATCACAGGACGCCGGAGACCGTTCTCGGAACGCCGGGGACCGGACCTTGGCCATACTGCGCGCCGCTTCTACTGTGCCGCACCGCAGCCAGGGAGGGCTCCGCCATGCCGCGCTTTGCCGCCAACCTCTCCATGATGTTCAACGAACTGCCGTTCCTGGACCGCTTCGCCGCCGCCTCCAGGACCGGCTTCGAGGGCGTCGAATTTCTGTTCCCGTACGAACACCCTGCCGCTGAGATCCGCAAGCGCCTGAACGATGCCGGGCTGACCCAGGTCTTGTTCAACATGCCTCCGGGCGACTGGGCGAAGGGCGATCGCGGGATGGCCGCGCTGCCGGGCCGCCAGGCCGCCTTCCGCGAGGGTGTGAAGCTGTCCCTGGATTACGCCCACGCCCTGGGCTGCAAGCTGGTGCACTGCATGGCGGGCATCGTGCCGGCAGACGTGGCGCCCGTGACCGCAGCCAGCGTCTATGCTGCCAACCTCGCCTGGGCAGCAGAGCAAGCCGCCCCGGCCGGCGTGAAGCTGGTGATCGAACCGATCAACCACCGCGACATGCCCGGTTATTTCCTCAACACGCAGGCACAGGGCGCGGCGGTGGTGGACGCCATCGGCCGCGACCGCCTGGGCCTTCAGTTCGACGTGTACCATGTGCAGATCACCGAGGGCGACATCACCAAGCGCATGGAACGCTACATGCCGGTGATCGCCCACATGCAGATTGCCGACGTCCCCGCCCGCAACGAGCCGGGCACCGGCGAGATCGGCTGGGCATTCGTGTTCCGCCGCATGGACGAGCTTGGCTATCGCGGCTGGGTCGGCTGCGAGTATCGGCCAGCAGGTGAGACCGTCGCCGGGCTCGGCTGGCGGGAGAAGTTCGCCGTTTAGGCAAAATCAATACTTCCCCTCCCCGTGCGGCCTTGAGCCGCGCAACGGAGCGTGGGTGGGAGGCAGGGGTCCTGACGCATTTGCCGTTCGACCCCTCCCCTTTCCTTGGTCCGCTTTGCGGCCCAAGCCCACACGGGGAGCAGGAACTTTGTACCCCCTCCTTGCACCGGAACCGCCGCCCATGACCGACGAACTCATGCTCTACACCAACCCGATGTCGCGCGGACGGATTGCGCGCTGGATGCTGGAGGAGGTCGGCCAGCCCTATCACACCGAGGTGCTCGAGTACGGCACCACGATGAAGGCGCCAGCCTATCTCGCGATCAACCCGATGGGCAAAGTGCCCGCCTTGCGGCACGGCACGACCGTCGTCGCCGAGGCTGCGGCGATCTGCGCGTACCTGGCCGACCGTTTTCCGGCCGCCGGCCTTGCCCCCCCGGTCACCAGCCCGCTGCGTGGCCCCTACTTCCGCTGGCTGTTTTTTGCCGCTGGACCGCTGGAGCATGCCTGGACGAACCACGCCTTCAACCTGACGATCCCGGCCGAGCGTGAGCGGTCGGCCGGGTACGGCAATTTCCCAACGGTGCTGAACGTGCTGGAGGCCGCCGTCTCGGCGGCGCCCTACCTTGCCGGCGACAGCTTCACCGCCGCCGATCTCTACGTCGCGTCGCAACTCGGATTCGGCCTGCAATTCGGCATCATCGAGAAACGCCCGGCATTCGTCGACTACGTCGGCCGGATGGCCGCAAGGCCGGCGGCGATCCGCGCCAAATCCATCGACGATTCGCTGATGCCAGCGGGCAACCCGGGCAACCCGTAACCCCTTGGGTGATCGTTCAACCACAGGAGACACGACATGAAAATTGGATTTATCGGCCTCGGCATCATGGGCCGGCCCATGGCACTCAATCTGAAGCAAGCGGGTCACGACCTGATTGTGCCGGAACGCAAAAGCCTGACCGAGGAGGTCCGCGCAGCCGCCGAGGTGGTCGCCTCACCCAAGGACGTCGCCGCGAAGGCCGAGGTACTGATCCTGATGGTACCAGACACTCCAGACGTCGAAACGGTATTGTTCTCCGAGGACGGCGCGGCGGAGGGTCTGAAGAAGGGCACGCTGGTGATCGACATGTCCTCGATCAGCCCGATTGCCACCAAGGAATTTGCCAGGAAGATCAACGACAAGGGCTGCGATTACCTCGACGCGCCGGTATCCGGCGGCGAAGTCGGCGCAAAGCAGGCGACACTGACCATCATGGTCGGCGGCCCCTCCAGGGCCTTCGAACGCGCCAAGCCGTTGTTCGACAAGATGGGCAAGAACATCACGCATGTCGGCGAGGCGAACGGTGATGGCCAGACCTGCAAGGTGGCCAACCAGATCATCGTGGCGCTGAACATCCAGGCGGTCTCCGAGGCCTTGGTATTCGCCGCCCGCGCCGGCGCCGATCCCGCCAAGGTCCGCCAGGCGCTGATGGGCGGATTCGCCTCCTCGCGCATCCTCGAAGTCCACGCCGAGCGCATGCTGAAGGGCACCTTCAACCCCGGCTTCCGCATCAGGCTGCACCAGAAAGACCTTAACCTTGCGCTGACCGCGGCCAAGGAACTCAACCTTGCGTTGCCGAATACAGCGATCGCCCAGCAGATGTTTTCCGCCTGTGCGGCGCATGGCGGGGCCGATCTTGACCATTCGGCATTGGTCTTAGCCATTGAAGAAATTGGCAATTGTTCCGTTAGACCCAAGCGGTGAATCACCGGCCGAGCCGAAACGAGTCGCATGGTACGAAAAAGGAGTTGAGTTTCCGGACGGGCCTGCCTAATGTTCTCGCGCATGCCGCGATTCTGAGACTCAGCGCGTGTCCGCCTGACGAAAGGTGGGAGCCGGGCGCCCACAACCATCCATAGCTGGGGCCGGGAGGGGCCGCTGATGTCTATGCGGTTTACCGAGATCGGCCAGCAGCTCCGGGCCTATCGCCTTGAGTCGGGGCTGCGCGCCGAGGAAATTGCCGCCCGCCTCGGCGTGTCGCGCGCCGCGCTCTACCGCTACGAGAAGGGCGAGGTCATCAAGCTCGACACCATCAAACGCCTCGCCGAGCTGCTGAAAATCTCCCCTCTCTCCTTGCTCGGCATCGGCGTCGAGTACTACAACCGCCCGATCGGCTATTTCGAACGCGTCCGCCAGATCGAGGAAACCGCCGACCAGATCCTGCAATTGTTCGGGCCGGTCTGCTACCTGACCACGTCGGATTCGTACGATGCTGCCCTGGCGGAGGCGTTCGAGGAGGTTGCCGACCAGGCCGGCCATGAGCGTGCAGCGATGCGCAGCATGGCAGAGCAAGTGCTGAACATCCTGGCCGCCCGCAAGCGGATGTACGCAATGCGGCGGCCCGGAATCATCGCCATGGTCTCGCTGGCATCGGTGCAGCGCATGCTGGAGACCGGGATCGCCGGCAGTGTCGCGGTGTCCGAGCGCGTGCGCGCCATCTGCCGCGATGTCGCCGTCACCGAGATCGAAAACATGGCGCGCTTCATGGAGACCGAGCCGATGGGCCTGCAGTTCGGCTTGCTCACCGGCGCTGTGCCGAGTTCGGCATTCAAGATCCTGCGTGCGCGCGACCGGGTCAGCCTGGCGATCAACCCGTTCCGGACGGATACCCATCCCGGTGCCCATACCGGCGTCGCCATGATCACCGGGGCGGATGAGGCGATCGCCGCCCATCAGCGCGTGGCGGAGGCGTGCTGGCGCGAGGCTGTGAAGGGTACGGCGGGAGCGGCGAAGCTGCGTCAATTGCTCAGCGCGCGGATGGCGTTCGCATAGCCGCCGCATTCAGGCCTGTCCTGCTGTCGCACTTGGCAGTGCGCCGGAAAAGGGGTGGGAACCGATCGGCAGGAGACACGTTACGGAAGCGCCGCCGGCCGCTCGGGAACAAGTAGCCGATGGTAAGCCCTGGCCGTGGCTGACCGACGCGGCCAGGGCGCTTGCAGTGCTTTGGCTACTGAAATCTGTGGTGGACTGACTTTGCTTCGCGACCGGCGCCACAGGCGTCGGGTGGTGAGCCGCATGCCGCTGCCCCGTCTCACCTCAGGTGCGATTGCCCGGCGGAAACGGTGGGCCGCCCTTTCGCCGCCCTTTCGCCCCAGGGCGTTTCCCGCTATGAGGAGAGTGGCGCAGGACCCGTAGCTCAGTTGGATAGAGCGTCGCCCTCCGAAGGCGAAGGTCGCACGTTCGAATCGTGTCGGGTCCGCCAGGGTTTTCCGAACACTCTCGCGCTCGCGATCAATCAATCCGCATCTGCAGCTGCGGGCGCCGGACGGGACGGCCGTCCCCCCCATTGCGGCCAGTACGTCGCCGCGATCTCCCGCAAAATCCGCCGCCGGATCGACTTGTTGGTGTTGCCCGGCGCGCTCCACCACCAGCCGTCGCGTTCCATCGCGCGGGCCGCCGCAATGAACCGGTCGGCCACGGTCGCGAAATCGACATCCGTGTAGTTCAAACTGAAGATCAGCCGTCCGGTGCCAACCCAGCTCAGTGCAATACCCTCGGCCCGCAGGTAATATTGCAGCATCCAGTTGTAGCGCGACGGCCGCGTATAGGTCACCGTCCAAACCGTAGAGAGATTGGCCACCCGGACCGGCAACCCCTCATCGGCCAGCCGAGCGTTCAGCGTCGCCGCCCGATTGTTCCAGACCTCGTCCAGGTTTTCATAAAGCCGCCGGATCTCCGGCGACTCGAACCGCTGCAGAAACACATTCATCGCCCCCATGACATAGGGATGCGAATTGAACGTGCCGCGCGCGAGACAGATATCCGCTGGCCTGTCGTCGCGATAACGCTTCATGAACGCGTGCCGCCCGCACAGCACGCCGACCGGCAGGCCGCCGCCCAGTGTCTTGCCGTAGGTCACCAGGTCGGGCCGCACGCCGAAATATTCGATCGAGCCGCCACGCGCCAGTCGGAACCCCATGAAGATATCGTCGAAAATCAGTGCAATGTTGCGTTCCGTACAGACCTTGCGAAGCTGCCGCAGCCATTCGGTATAGGCCGCGCGGTCAACACCGGCCGTGCGGGCGCTGTCCACCAGCGACGAATCGGCCGGCGCCGCCCGGTTCGGATGCAGCGCCTGCAATGGGTTCACCAGTACGCAGGCAATGTCGCGCCGCGTCCGCAGCACGTGCAACGTTCGGTCTGATACCTCCGCCAGTGTGTATGTGGCGCGCGGCGGCAGCGGATTGCCGACGCCCGGCTGCACGTCGCCCCACCAGCCATGATATGCGCCACAGAAGCGCACCACATGGGTGCGGCGGGTGTGATAGCGGGCAAGCAGCACCGCCTGCATCACCGCCTCGGTGCCGGACATGTGGAACGACACTTCGTCCATGCCGGAGATCTGCCGGACATGCTCTACGTTGTAGGCGATGACCGGATGGTACGATCCCAGCACGGGTCCGAGGCCGGCCACCATGGCCGTGCCTTCAGCAATGCACTCCTTGTAGAAATCATAGCCGAGCAAGTTGACGCCGTACGAACCGGTGAGGTCGTAGAGGGCGTTGCCGTCGAGATCGGTGAACGTGATGCCGGCCGATGCGGCGACGATGGAGCCAGCCGACAGCGCCTGCCTCACGATGCGGCTGTATTGGAACGGCACGCGATAAGCGTGCGTGAGTTGCAGATCGGATGCGCCGTCACGAACCTGCGCCGTCAGCGCGCTGGTCTGCGGGAACTTTTCCCGGTACAGCGACGCAAGCCGCTGGAACCCCTCGCGCCGACGGGCTGCGACATGCTCTGGTGGATCGTCGGAGCGGAAGAATCGGTGTTCATCGAATTCGTAGAACGGGATCAACGACGCGACACGCCGCGACATGCGGGCGTGGCCGGTCAGGGATGGATGCTTTGCCCGGGACAGCTCGAGTCGCTGCCGCAGGCTGTCCAGTACGGGAATCGGTATTGCCACGCACATAGCATAGGCGGCAGGCGGCGGCAGGTGCGTTTCAGTTTTGTTATATCGGCGCGCCATGTCATTGCGCGAAGCGAAGCGACGAAGCAATCTCGATTGGAATGGCGCTCGGACAGTCCGTGCGACGCCCATCCAGCACGATCCGCCGCAATCACGTCCCGCATTGGCACCGTAACGGCCCGCGCCGGCGATTGCGGTGCAACGCGCCGATGACTGCGCTCCGCACCACCATCGCGCGGCTCGCACAGCAGGAGGATCTGAACTTCCTCTTCACCAACCGCATCCCACGCCGCCTGGCGACCCGCTTCATTGGCTGGTTCAGCCGCATCGAGAACCCGCTCGTGCGCGATCTCTCCATCGGCACCTGGCACCTGTTCTCGGACCTGGACCTCACCGAGGCGCGCACGACGCGCTTTCGCAGCCTGCACGACTGCTTCATCCGACAATTGAAGGATGGTGCCCGCCCCATCAACACTGATCCCAACGTCCTGGTCAGTCCCTGCGACGCCATTGTCGGCGCCTCAGGCCGCGTGAACGCCGGCCAGGTCCTGCAGATCAAGGGATTTCCCTACCGCCTGCGCGACTTGCTCGGCAATGACGCTGACGCGGCCCGCCACGACAATGGCTGCTACACGACGCTGCGACTGACATCGGCAATGTACCACCATTTCCACGCCCCGCACGATTGCCGCGTGGACTCTGTCACCTACATCTCCGGCGACACCTGGAACGTGAACCCGATCGCATTGAAGCGCATCGAAAATCTGTTCTGCCGAAACGAACGCGCGGTGATCCGCACCACGCTGTCCGCCACGGACCATCAGGTGACGCTGGTTCCGGTCGCCGCCATCCTGGTGGCGAGCATTCGCCTGAACTTCCTGGACACACGCCACGGCTTACGCCGCGGCGGTCCGCGCACGATCCCCTGCGATGCCGCTTTTCATAAAGGCGAGGCGATGGGGTGGTTCGAACATGGCTCCACCATCATCATGTTCGCGCCGCAAGACTTTGCGTTGCACGAGGACCTGCGCGAGGGCAGCCAAATTCGGATGGGAGAACCGCTGATGCGCCTTGCACGGGCAACGCGCATCGAACCGTAACAACCGGATCAGGCCGCACCGCGGCGAACAATGTCGACGTGCCTGGCCGAGCCGCGCCCGGCCACAACACGCCCTCGGTTTGCGCCGTACGTCGCCGCCTTACCGCGGCGACAGCACCATCACCATCTGCCGGTTTTCCATCCGCGGCATTTGCTCCACCTTGGACATCGGGTCCATCTCGGAGCGGATCCGCTCCAGCACCTTCACGCCAAGGTCCTGGTGGGCCATCTCGCGGCCGCGGAAACGCAGCGTCACCTTGACCTTGTCCCCCTCCTCGATGAACGACTTCATGGCGCGCATCTTCACCTGATAGTCGTTCTCATCGATGTTCGGGCGGACCTTGATCTCCTTGATCTCGATGACCTTCTGCTTCTTCCTGGCTTCGTTTCGCTTCTTCTGTTGTTCATATTTATATTTGCCGTAGTCGAGGATCTTGACCACGGGGGGTTCGGCGTTCGGGCTGATCTCAAGGAGATCGAGGCCCACGGCATAGGCGCGCTGCTGCGCTTCACGCGCACTCATCACGCCGGCCATTTCGCCTTTGTCGTCGATCAGACGCACCTGGGGGGAACGAATCTCCTCATTGACGCGGGGCCCGCCGCGGGGCGCTGGCGCGGGCATGGGGGGTCGGGCTATGGGGTCTCTCCTGTTGCTGTTTCGGTTATCGTCGGGCGGGCGGCCCGACCGGCCGCCAGTGTGGCCGATCATTCCACCCGGGATCAAGCTGTCCCAACAGAGGTTGCGACTTCCTTAAGATCGGGTGGGGTCGCCTCTGCTGCAAGCCGCGAAATCGCCTCGGCGAGCGGCAAAACCTCCTGCGCCGCCCCGCCCAGCCGGCGCAGGGCAACCGTGCGGTTCTCCGCCTCCTTGCGGCCGACAACCGCCAGCACCGGGACATGCGTCAGGCTGTGGTCGCGCACCTTGGCGTTGATCTTCTGGTTGCTGAGGTCGAGCTGGGCCGCCAGGCCGGCCCGGTTGAACGCCGCCGCCACCTCCCGCGCATAGTCGTCCGCGTCGGAGACGATCGTTGCCACAACCACGGGAACCGGCGCCAGCCATAGCGGGAAGCGGCCCGCATAATGCTCGATCGTGACGCCCAGGAATCGTTCGAAGCTGCCCAGGATGGCCCGGTGCAACATCACGGGAACACGGCGGCTGCCGTCCTCGGCAACGTATTCGGCGCCCAGCCGTTCCGGCAGGAAATAGTCCACCTGCAACGTGCCGCACTGCCAGTCACGGCCGATTGCGTCGCGCAGGACGAACTCCAGCTTGGGACCATAAAACGCACCTTCGCCCGGGTTCAGCGTGTATTCCACGCCGGCAATAGCGCAGGCCTCTTTCAACGCCGCTTCCGCCTTGTCCCACATCGCGTCCGAGCCGATGCGCGGCGTCGGCCGGTCCGAGAATTTTACCCGGAACTCCGGATAACCGAAGTCGCGGTAGATCGAGCCGAGCAATTCGACAAAACGAACAGTTTCGGGTGCGATCTGATCATCCGTGCAGAAGATATGCGCATCGTCCTGGGTAAAGGCGCGCACCCGCATGATGCCGTGCAGCGCGCCGGATGGTTCATAGCGGTGACAGGAGCCGAATTCCGCGATCCGCATCGGCAATTCGCGATAGCTGCGGATGCCCTGGCGGAAGATCTGCACGTGGCAGGGGCAGTTCATCGGCTTGACCGCGAGCACTTTATCTTCGTCCGCCACTTCGGCGATGAACATGTGCTGGCGATAGGCTTCCCAGTGGCCGGATTTCTCCCAGAACACGCGGTCCAGAAGCTGCGGGGTCTTCACTTCCAGGTAGCCGGCGTTGTCCAGGCGGCGGCGCATGTACGCTTCGGCGGTGCGGAAAAGTTTCCAGCCGTTGGGGTGCCAGAAGATGCTGCCGACGGCTTCTTCCTGGAGGTGGAAAAGGTCCATCTCCTTGCCGATGCGGCGGTGGTCGCGGCGTTCGGCTTCCTCGAGCTGGTGCAGATAGGCGTCAAGCTCTTTCTGGTCGCGCCACGCCGTGCCGTAGATGCGCGACAGCATGGCGTTGCGGTGGTCGCCCCGCCAATACGCCCCCGCGGTCTTCATCAGCTTGAACGCTGTGCCGATATCGGCAGTGGAGCGCATGTGCGGGCCGCGGCACAGATCCACCCAGTCCCCCTGGGTATAGAGGCTGATCGTCTCGTCGCGCGGCAGGTCCCGGATCAGTTCGGCCTTGTACTCCTCACCCTTGCCGTTGAAGAAGCGGATGGCGTCCTCGCGGTCCATCACCGAGCGGACGAAGGGCGCGCCGCGGGCGACGATCTCCTTCATCTTGGCTTCGATGGCGGGGAAGTCCTCCGGGGTGAACGGCTCGTTGCGGGCGAAATCGTAATAGAAGCCGTTCTCGATCGCCGGACCGATGGTGACCTGGGTGCCGGGGTAGAGCGCCTGCACCGCTTCTGCCAGCACATGCGCGGCGTCGTGACGGATCAGGTCCAGCGCGTCGGGATCGCGGCGGGTGATGAACACCAGCTTGGCGTCATGGTCGATCGGGGTGGCGAGATCGACGACCTTGCCATCCAGCTTCATGGCGAGCGCGACGCGGGCGAGGCCGGGACCGATCGCCTCGGCCACCGTCGTGCCCGTCACCGGCGCGTCGAAGCGGCGCACGGAACCGTCGGGCAGGGTGATGGCGGGCATGGGTCGAGGCTCCTCCTGTGCGGGGTAAGTGGAACGGTGTCTATGACGTGAAGCGGGGTGAGCGTGCAACCCCCGGCTGATGAAACCTGTTGCTGCGCTAATGTCCACCCATTTTCGTCAGCGCCAGCATGGCGCCAATGATGGTCATTGCGTTGATGATAACGGCACCTCCGACGGTGCCGATCATCCATTTCATGATGTCGGCCTTGGTCTCGGCCAGCGCGAGCTGCAGCCTGTTTTCGGAATCAGCGAGCGCGAGCTGCAACCTGTTTGCCGAATCGGCGAGCGCGAGCTTCACCCTGCCTTCGGCTTCGCCGAGACCAAACTTGAGATCATCCTTTGCCACCAGCGTCTCAAGCCACTTTTCGTGCGACTGGCGGACGATCGAGGTCACAGCCTCGGCTTGCGCTTCCGGCATTCCGGCTGCGGTCAGGGTCTTTACGAACGCATGCGTATCGAGCGCCATCGCGGCCATGACTATACCGTTGAATTTTTGAATAAGTCCACCACGCGCCCGAACCCCACCCGTTGCCGCCGTGCCTGGTGGGATACACGAACCGTCGAGCATCCCTTTACCGTGCGAGAGATGAATCCTTGATTAATTCCGCGAGTGGGAAGGTGGGCGGGCAAGCAAATCCGTCGCTGTGATCCGTCGCCGTGCGGTTTGGCACATTCCGCGTCATTGCGAGGAACGCAGCGGCGACGCAATCTCGCTCACGATGAGCATCTGATCTGCAGGCACGGAATTGCGCCGGCCCCCCGGGCCTGGCAACGACAGAAGGGAGAAAACCATGCGCCTGGGCATCACGGTGGACATGTCGGGTCCCGCCCCGAAGCTGGACCTCGACCGGGTCCTGGAAGCCGAACGCCTCGGCTTCTCGGAAGTCTGGACCGGCGAGGCCTACGGCACCGATGCGGTCACCCCCGCGACCTGGGTGCTGGCGCGCACCAGCCGCATCAAGGTCGGCACCGGCATCATGCAGATTCCCGCGCGCACGCCCGCCTGCGCCGCAATGACGGCGATGTCGCTGCAGCATCTCTCCGGAGGGCGGTTCCTGTGCGGTCTCGGCGTGTCCGGGCCGCAGGTGGTGGAAGGCTGGCACGGCGTGCGCTTCGGCAAGCCGATGACGCGCACCAAGGAATACATCGCCATCATACGGCAGATCCTGGAACGCAAGGCGCCGCTGGAATTCCATGGCGAGGAATACGACATCCCCTATGCCGGCGCCGATGCTACCGGCCTGGGCAAGCCACTGCGCAGCATCACGCATGGCGATCCGTCGCTGCCGTTCTACCTGGCGTCGATCACCCCCGCAGGCTTGCGCACATCAGGCGAATGCGCCGACGGCGTACTGCCGATCTTCTATTCGCCAGAGCAACCGGCGATCGTCTCGGCGCCGATCCTGGAAGGCATGAAAAAGGCCGGCCGCCCCGCGAGCTTGGAAAAATTTGATGTCGCGCCCTATGTGCGGGTGAAGCTCGGCCCCGATGTGGCGGCATGCCGCGACGCGGTGCGGCCGGAACTGGCGTTGTATATCGGCGGCATGGGGGCGCGCACGAAGAACTACTACAACGACGTCGCCATCAAGCTGGGTTATGACGGCGCCGCGAAGACAATCCAGGATCTCTATCTGGACGGCAAGAAGACCGAGGCGGCCGCGGCCGTCCCTGACAAGCTGGTCGACGAGATCTCCCTCTGCGGCCCGGCGGAACGCATCAGGCACCGTCTCGCCGCCTGGCAGGAGGTGGCGAAGCGCGGCGATCTCGGCACCATGATTCTGAAGGGAGCCAATGTCGAGGCGATGCGTGTCGTGGCCGAAGCGGTGCTGTAGGCCTCACATGCAGACCGTCACGCTGCCGGATGGCATTCACCAACAATGGCCGTTCGCGCCGCGGTTTGCCCGTGTGAACGGCTGGCGCATGCACTATGTCGACGAAGGCGCAGGCGATCCGGTGGTATTGCTCCATGGCAACCCAACCTGGGGCTTCCTGTATCGCGATTTCGTGGCGCCGCTGACCCAGGCCGGCCATCGCGTCATCATTCCTGACATGATCGGCTTCGGCCTGTCAGAGAAGCCCACGCGCGAGCACTATCATTCGCTCGATGGCCATATCGCCAACCTGGCAGCCCTGCTGCGCGGATTGAACCTGGACCGCATCACGCTGGTCAGTCATGACTGGGGCGGCCCCACCGGTCTCGGCTTCGCCCTTGGCAACCCCGGCGGTATGCGCGCGCTGGTGTTGATGAGCACCTGGAGCTGGCCGCTGCCGCCCGCCGAATTCCACACCCGCATTTTCCCTTGGCGCATGATGCATGCGCCGCTGGTCGGTCCGTATCTGCTGGGCCGGCATAACGCCTTGGCGGGGCGCGGGGTCTATTTGTCAGTGGTGGACCGCGCACGTTTCGCGGAGCGCGCGATGGCGGCCTACGAATCGGTGTTGTCGGATCCGGCCACACGCTTGCTCACCTGGGTCTGGCCGCGCTGGATTCCGCTGGATGATACGGCCCGCGCGCTGGACCGCTTCGCGTGGCTGGAACGCGAATTGCGCGCATGCACGCTGCCGGCGCTGCTGGTTTGGGGCCGTGAGGATGACGTGTTCAATCCCGCCATCTTCGCCACCCGTTTCAAACATTTGCTGCCGCAGGCCGAAGGCCCGCATCTGGTCACCGGCCGCCATTTTCTCCAGGAAGATTCCGGTCCCGAGATCGCCGCCCATATCGTCGATTTCCTGCGGCGCGTGCCATGACCGGTGTCACCATGATCGCGCCGCCATCCTTGGACGGAAAGCGGCTGGCGTTCGTCCTGGCCGAGGATCGGCTCGGCCACTATGCAGAATTCCGCGACTTCTTCGTCCGCGCCTTCGACCTGGACCGTATTGGCCTGGCCCGGCCGGGCTTCCTGCGGGTGGCCTCCGGTGGCAGCTACGCCCTGGTATTCATCGGTCGCAGCGGCGAAGCGTTCCCGTCCGGTGTCGAAATCCATGCCATCGTCCCGGCGTTGGAACCGCTCGATGAAGCAGTGGTCGATCGCGACCTGTGGGCGATCCTGCATTGGATCATCGACGGCGTCGGCGGCGCATGGACCGTGGAGGCACTGCAAGAGACCGGCCGCCTGTTTCGAATTCCTCTGGCTATGGAAGAGCCTGGACGATCCGAGCTATAATCGCATTTGCGATTTGCCCGGATGATGATGTCGATGCACGAGGTATTTCTTGAAGCTGCGACGTTGCAGGATGCCGGCGAGGTTTCGCGGGTCGTCAACACGGCCTATCGCGGTGAGGATTCGGCGGCTGGCTGGACCTCGGAGATCGGCATCCTCTCTGGTCCGCGTTCGGATACCGCCGCCATCGAGCAATTGATTGCGACCGGTACCGCGACGGTCCTGGTCGCGCGTAACGGCGATGCAAGATCAGTGATCGGCTGCATCTGCGTCGAAGCGCTGGATGCCGCGACCTGGTATTTCTCGATGATCGCGATCGATCCGAAGCGCCAGGCGCAGGGGTTGGGGAAAAAGGTGGTAGCCGCGGCGGAGACTTACGTGCGTGCCCGCGGCGCCACGCGGGCCCGCATGACCGTCATTCAGATCCGGCGCGCCCTGGTCGATTGGTATCAGCGGCAAGGTTATCGGCCGACTGGCGAGATCGAGCCTTTTCCTTACGGCGACGACAGCGTCGGCGTGCCGTTGCGTGCCGATCTGAATTTCCTGGTGCTGGAGAAAGTAATCACGGCATCCTGACCCCGACTCTGCTTCGAGGAATCCCGGCCGTCGCGCAAATGGAACGTCTGCATCCGCCCCGCATCCCCGAAAAGCGCCCGTTCGGCCCGGGCGACTCATATCTCGGGGCCGATCGCCCGCTGAACCAGCACGGTATCGGTCCATTCGCCGAACCGAAACGCCACCGCGCGCAGATAACCGACCTGGCGAAAGCCGCAGGCCTCATGCAGCCGCAACGAAGCGAGATTGGCACTGTCGATATACCCGATCATCTGGCGAAAGCCGGCGGCAGCGCAGGCCTCGATCAAGGCTTGCAGCAGCGTGCGTCCGACTCCCATGTGGAGCCGGTCAGGGTGGACGTAGATCGAATGCTTGGCCGTGAATCGGTAGGCTGGGCGCTTGCGGAACAATACGGCGTAGGCGTAACCGGCCACGGCATCGTCGATTGTCGCGACGAGATGCGGCAGCTTGTGCTTGTGCATGTTCTTGCGGCGCGCCTTCAAATCATCGGCTGCGAACGGCGCTTGCTCGAATCTGCCGATGTTGCCGACGCCTTGCGCGATATGGTGACGGTAGATCTCGAGCATAGCCGGCACGTCGTCGTCGTTCGATGAACGCACGATGATCGGCGACCCGGGTGATGCAACGTCCTGATCCACGACAGCCATCCCGGTGCGGTTATTCCTGCATCACATAGGTGTAGAAGCGGATCGACCCGTCCGGCTCGACCTCGCGGTAGAGGCCTTGCACTTCGGCTTCGAAACCGGGAAACAGGTTGGCGCTTTGCTCGAACATCCTGAGATAGTCCAGCATGGGCGTGGCGTGTGTACCGAGGCGCTCGCCGGGGACGATCGTCGCAATGCCGGGTGGGTAGACAACGAACAACGTGGTCGCAACGCGGCCCGCGATTTCGCTGATCGGCAGGTAGTCGACATTGTTGCGCGTCAGGCTGCGCGCGGCTTCATGCGGCGGCACCGCCATCTCCGGCAGGTGCGCGGGCTGGAACTGCTGGCGCTGGAGCATGCTGACATTGGCGTCGCGATAGAACGCGTGCATCTGGGCGCACAGGTCGCGCAGACGCCTGCCCTGGTACCGCGTGGACCAGCGCGCGACGAATCTCGGCATGACGTCCTCGAGTGGCGCATTGTCGTCGTGCAAACGCTTGAATGCGGCGAACGCGCTGAGCAATGTGCCGGCCTTGCTGGACTCGACGCCGGGTGTCAGCAGAAACAACAGCGAGTTGAGGTCGTTTTTCTC
>Ga0335072_10002033_pt1 | contig 31888 bp, 30 predicted proteins | sample Lox_Sample_21_FD_206725 | JGI IMG/M metagenome (GOLD analysis project Ga0335072, IMG submission 206725) | Soil microbial communities from Loxahatchee National Wildlife Refuge, Florida, United States - Lox_Sample_2.1 | ecosystem: Environmental > Terrestrial > Soil > Wetlands | place: USA...
AAACGGCGAGACACGCTGGCGGTGGTTACAAATCAATATCGGCCAGGTTGGGGTCTTGCTGCAATGGCGTCCTCGTGCTATTACGTCAGTGCGAAAGTGCCAGAAAGGGAAGGACTTTTTGCCGTGGATGGCGCATTGGCGGGGACCGCGGGGGGTGGTTTGCCGACCGGGCGCGGGTCGGGTAAACTGAAGCAACGTCGGGGCTAACCGCGATGTCGGGGAGTGGCTCAGCCTGGTAGAGCACCTGGTTCGGGACCAGGGGGTCGGAGGTTCAAATCCTCTCTCCCCGACCATTTATTTTCAATAGCTTAGTTTCTTTTCCGAGTCCGGCAAATCGCCCGATGTAGACGATTTTGTAGCTGCAAAACCCTCAGGAGAATTCGCCGAGGGAAACCAGAGAGCCTCAAAACGGGCAAAAGGTCTGACCACGATCATTCCGAAAGTACCGACGCCTTCACAAGAACGGTCGCTCGGATACATTACGATCACTTAAGCATTCGCTATTTGGCATCCGCGCCGCACTCGTCGATCCGTCGCTCCAAATTCTCCTTTTCCTCTTCTAGACGAGTTCCTTCGCGCGCCAATGATAAAGCTCGTTCCTCGTAAACCTTCCAACTGACTCCGGACACCTCTAGCTCAGCACGCTTCTGCGCCAGCAGATCAAGTTGTTCTATGATCCCCCGCAATTGCTCTCTGTATTCGGCTGCCTCCTGTTTTGGGTCTAGAGATTCTCTTCGATCAAATCGGTTCTCACCCATTCAATATAATATTAGTTATCGGCATTTCTCGACCTTTATCATGTTTATATTATCCATACTCTTATAGAGAGTCAACGGTGGTTCACTCCCACTCAAGACCACTGTACTCGCTAGTTCGGCAGTTTTGTTGTGAGCATAGCATTATCGGACTCCCCAAGCGAACCGGACTAGGCAAAAGCCAGAACTGTCCGCACAGCTCATTTCTGCCTGCGCCGTGCTCAGAACTTATTGACAATAGGCACTTGGCGAGGTATCGTGCCTCCTATTCTGATTACTGAAGGCATGCTATGTACATCATCGAGCACAGCGAAGGCTTGCCCTTCGCCCGCTTTCATAATGATGACCTTGAAGACAGGTACAAATACGTCGGCAGGGATGGCGCATTTCTCACAGTCAACGCGGCGGGGGATTTTATCGTTAAGCCGCTTGGATATGGCGGATATGGTCGTGTAGTTCGATGCAAAGACAGGCTCTCGCTTGATCGGGCAATTAAATTCATAGATTCGCGTGAGCTCATCAGCGACAACCAGGACAATAGCCGGACGCAGTTCTTTACACCAGGCTACACACCAGTCGAAGACGACATTGATCTCATATCGCGTCGACTACAAGATGAAATTCGATACACGAACGCGCGCCCCTTCCAGCGCATCCTGCAGATCATCGATTATGGAAAAGTCAGAGATGTCGACGGCCGTAATCTGATCTACTATGTCTCGACTTTTCTACCAGGCGATATTTTCAACGTCTTTTGGACGAGCCGCCTCGCTACTCTCGGTACAGCGACCACGCTTCCTGGGCCCATTTGCGACCGTCTTCATGACTTGCTATTTGATCTAATTGATGACATTTTGGCGGGGCTCGACGAGCTGTCGGACGCTCAAGTAGTGCACATGGATATCAAGCCGCCCAACATCATGGTATTACCAGCGGCTGATGACGAATCGCCAAAATATCTCGGTCGTGCTGACCGACTGTTCTTAATTGATCTTGGTGCGGCTCGCTCCTGGACGGAGGCCAAGAGCGATGAAGTCGCACCACTCATCACGACACCGTACTTTTTTCCTGAACACCTTCTTCCGTCACTCGGCTACGCTAATGGTTGCATTCGGCTAGCAGCTCTTAGATCTTTCGGTTATAAGATCGATCTGTATGCCGCAGGACGGACTTTAGAGCTCCTGGTTCTTGACAGAGTTAGACGAATGGTGCCGTTTCGAGTCCTGACCGAGCAGCTACGTGACACCGAGGTTCAAAAGGAAGAGATATGGCGGCAAATTCTGCGATGGGACTTTGAAGTTGTCGAAGGTCTGATATCGCGACTGATGACAACGGGCAAAGGTGGTTTCTCGTCTACTGCAGAAGCGCGACTAGCATTTCAATCGATCGGCAAGAGCGGTCTGCGAAACCCAATCTCGTCTAGGATTCTGACAGATCAGATCCTAGGCATCAATATCCGAATCAGTGATGCCCTCGTCCGAATAGCACCTCCCTTCCACGAAATTGTCGACCACTCAGCTTTTCAGCGGCTTAAAAGGCTCCATCAACTCGCGATCCTTCATCAGGTATTTCCCGATGCGACGCACTCACGCTTTTCCCACGTTCTTAGCACATATCAGACAACGAAACTCTTCCTTTTGGCGTTGAACCGAGATGCCAGCTTTCGGTTGAACGCGACTCGTCGCGATGTCGAGCATATACTAGCCGCCTCGCTCCTTCACGACATCGGCCAGTACGCGTTCTCCCATACGATTGAGGATCTCCGCAAACTGGGCGATAAGTTTGGTGTCGAGAACTTAAAGACAATAAAACACGACCAAGAATTGGCGTACGATTACGTGCTCAATAGAAACGCTGATGGGCAGTCGGTTCGCGGAATACTCGAGGAGGCAGGATATTCCTGCGACGACATCCTGTACATGTTCCAAAAGAGCCCCAAGGATCCCGCGCAGATGATTGGAAACTTGGGACGCGATTTGGTAAGTGGATCGATTGATGTTGATCGAGTAAGCTACCTCCTTCAAGATAGCGACAGGACAGGCGTGCCGTATGGGCGCGCTGTCGACCGTGATTTGCTGGCTGAGACGCTCTGTGTTCGGGATGACAACGGAACTGTAGCACTAGCTGTCGACGAAGCGGGGATTAGTTCTGTTGAAGCGGTAATGACGGCGGTCTATTGGATGTATCGAAATGTCTATTGGCGTCATACAAATCGGGGCTTCATGGCTGCTGTAAAGCATGTGATGTGCAAACTATTGCAGCGCAATGCTCTCACCTTTGAAGAATATCATAGAGAAGTGTATGGTCAGAGCGATCACTATGCTCTTGAGTTCCTGCATCGGCGATATCTTGGGTTGCTGCAGAATGAAGGTCTGGATGCCTTTGCGCCGCTGAGATCCCTCGTTGAGGGAGATCGTTTTAGCTACAGGAGAGTGTTTACCCTCTCTCGCGACGGGGACCGGGAGGCCGCACTATACGAAAGTATCGTCCAGCGAGGCTCTTTAGATAAGATGGCTGAGGTCGTTCAGGCAATGGCGGATGCGCTGCCGCACAGTGTGAAGGTTAAAGATGGAGAGATTTTGATAGACATCCCGCTAAAGAAGCGTCTCAGAAATGAGAACGAACCGAGTGGTTTTGACGTTGTCACGAGGTCTGAGAGTGGAATTTCGTCGGTGCTCTGGATCCGCAAACGCGATCATCTTCGTCGGAAACAATCGTGGCTGCCATTGCGAGAGGCGTCCCAGCTAATCCAATACTTGTCGTCAATTGAGGATCATTCCGGAAGAAAGATCAGAGTGTTTCTGTCAAGAGATTTACTTGTTCGCATGCCTCAAAAAGGCGTCGAACTTCTTGGGGCAACCGCTAGAAGTTCGCTTGACGCCGTATTTGGCAATGCCAGCTAGTGGCTACGCTAGAAGCGAGAAGTCATCAAAAGCACGAACCGCGGAAATAGCGGGTCATTCAACTATGTGCAACCATTCGAACGTGGCATGAAATCGATAGCCGGTTTCATTCATGGCGCACTCCTCAGAGACCAGTACAGCATCGGGTGAGACCTCGATTCCAGCCTCATGGAGTGCCTTGCCAAGAGCCATACGGATTCTACCTGTGTAGACTCGGATATATCTACGTGGAATGCGTCTCGCAGGCACGGCAGCGAGCCGGCCTACCATTGAACTGCCAGTACGAGTGCCGCGCTCAATCTGCCTGGCGGTTTGCGCGAGTTTATTGTGTCGTGCCATGTAGTCGAAAAGCCCCAGAAGGGTACCCAGCCTGACCTGGTAGGTTCGGCCAGCGTGAACGAGATACGCAGCCACTGGTTCATAGGAACCGCATGGGGTGAATTGTCGAGCGGAACGATGAAGGATTCTGAAGTGCGGACCATTCGCGTGCAACTGACGCCGCTCCGTTTCTATGAATTCGAGCTCTTCGACAATCTTGTCCACTTCATCAGAGGCGTACATAGTGTACCCCCAGCTTTGCGATCCTAATGCGCAGCGTCGGCGTGCAACGTCCACGCGAGGCGAAGAGAAATTCCGGAATGCAGCTCTGCTGAAGCTGCTGAGATGCCACGACGAGTTCTCGCAGCAGGGTCGCATCGTTGTCTGGAGTACTTCCCGCAACGATAACGACGAATTCCCACTCGGGAACTGGCTGGCGTAACGCCTGAACTGCTCTCCATTGCTGGTCCTCGACGTGCACGTCGAAGCCCCTGCGCCGCAGGGCAGATTTGAGAACTTCCGTATTCTCACCGGATCGATCGATGAGGAGAAGGTGGCGCATGGGTGAGTCGCGATGACGTCGCGCGCCTCACAAAGTGGTCGGGCAAAACACCCAAACACATCGGCGATAACATTTCGAGATACTTGCAGGAGTTCAAGCGCCGGGGCATAGATCTTGTCGAGGCAAGATCGCTGTGGACCGGTCCATACCGGCTAAACATCCCTCCAGAGGATGTGACATTTGATCTTCCAATGGAAGAAGTTATGGAGGCCCTATGCATCTTACCAAAGCGTCCCGAGGTTCGCCGGGCGCAAACTGAAGCGTGAATGCCGAACCATTGTTGGTGGCGGAAAGTCCTCCTACATCCTGGATGAGTGAGGTGTCTCCGGCAGGTTTAGAGACCGGGCTGGTCGAACCGGAGCTACCCGTTGGGCTGCTCTGCTGCATCGAATTGCCGAAACTTTCGGCCAGTGCCTTGAGGGCGCCCGTGCGGGCTCGGGAGGGCATTACGCTCGCCAGGCATGGGACGTGTATTGAGACGCTGAAGAAAGAGTTTACCGCCTCATCTAAAGGCGTGTGAATCCATTCCTCAGCGAGCGCCCCGCAATTGTCGGCCGTAGCCTGTGCGTCTCCGTGGCGCGGGCAGAGGCCGATAAGGACGCAAAAGAGAAAAGCCGCGAAAGCCTTTTTCTTCATGGAGTCACCTCCAGCGTGAATACTGCGGCCAAGGTTGCGGGATCGTCGAAGTCATCAAGCGGGGTGCCGGCAGGGGCGACGGTGCTGTCTGATTGGGTTACATTGACCCCCGTCTGCAACCCCGGTGGTGGAGGTGCTGGAATTAGGTTCGCCACAGCAACGACTGCCCAAGCACCCACTGTGTCGAGCGGCACCGTGAAGCTCTGACCGTCAGGTGCGAGGCTTGCAGTCTGGTCATTCGCCGTGGGGGGCACGGCTGAGGCCGACGCTGCGAGGATGCGAACAAGCCCAGTGGGATTACCAGCCAATACACATTTGAGCGGATTTGGGCTTTGCTTCAGCGAAAGTTGTGCCATTTAGATCTCCTTGTTCAAAACAAATGAGTCTTCACCCTGAGGCAAAAGAACGAGCGGGATCACCGTACATATCGCCGTCTACTTCCGCGATCTACAGCACCGAGTAATTCCGTGTCCGTAGCGGGTAGCGAAGCGATCAGTGGCGTCGCGGTGCCGGCAAATCAATGAAACGGCGTGTCAGCTGCCCTCGATTGCACTGCCGAATACCCTTGGCCCTCTGCGTCTAACTTGTGCCCACATTGCCTGCTGCCTTTTTGGTCAAATAGGCGCCTTGTCCTAGTCCAAACGCCGCCAATATAGTCGTATCAACATCCGGCAACGTCACCGATTTTGCAGATTGTATGTCGCCGAACCAGTGAAAGAACCAGACCAAGTACATCGCAACCGCCAGAAGGGTGAAGACCAGCATCTGAAAGTCGCCCAAGTCATATGCTCCGATGTCATTGCATACGAGATCGACCATGAAATGTGGAGACCCTGCCGCCGACTTCGGGTTTTGCGTCCCAGCAGCCAAAGCAGTTTGGACTTTAGCTGTCGTGATCCCTTTCGCTGCCCCGAATGTCAGAGCACTCGCCCCCGAAAGGGCCAACAGGTTGGTGGGTATATTCACCCCACCCCAGAAATCACAACCAAAACCGATCACTCGACAGGCGACCATAGTTATGTACGTCGAAAGCATAATGGAGAACCACAGCGCCATCTGAAACTTGGAATTGCTGTATCGATTATCTTCGCCGACGATCAGACGGATGGGATGACCCGCTGTCAAGAACGTCGCCAGTAGCAAAGTCGCGGCATAACCGGCGCTCATGGCGAGAATCCGCCAGGAGGCTGGCAAGAACTGACTGCGGAGACTAATGGATTGCAGGACGCGCGTCGGACCGATCTGTAGTGAGACCATCACATGATCGCCCACGTGTAACACCGACACATTCGGTTTAAGGTTGTCAGCGATGGATGCTGAAAGGGGGTCTCCGGAACAAGCGGGAGTAGGACAGTCAGTTAATACAACGGAGTTGTGATTGGTATCGATCACGTCCACTCGGGCGTCGTCCAGTGACCGTGGCGGTGAGATTTTTAGCGAAATATTGTCTGTCGGTTGCACGGCAGAGTTTGCCGCCGGCCCGATAAGCAGCAGCGCTGTGGCAAGAATGGTGGTAATTACTCTGTTGAATCCCATCGGCAGCCGTCCTCCTGATGCCCTCACGTCGCGCGACGGACGACTGGGCGCTCACTGACTGCCGCTAATAACGAAAACGCTTCCAAAATACCTTCAGGGAGATTAGTGGCGGTGCCCGCCATTTTGAACGCGAAGAGCCACATGGGAGCGCGGTCGCGAAACTGGCGTAATTCGGACTTGGCCAGTTCTCTGCATGTACTTGCTACGTGTATAATCCAGACCACTGTGCGGAGCTCCACGTGGAACCATATTCCTCCTTATCTATTGAGGACCTGGTAAGGCGCTGTGCCTCCTCGGAGGAGATCGGCGTTTGGGAGGAGTTTGTCCGGAGGTTTCATCGCCTAATTGCGACTGTCGTCCTTCGTACCGCGGCGAGATGGGGCGATTGTTCCAGCCAGACTGCAGATGACCTTATTCAGGAAACTTATCTCAAGTTGTGCGCAGACAATTTTGCCGTCTTGAGAGATTTTAAGCATTTGCATCCCGAAGCTTTTGTGGGGTTTGTCAAGGTCGTCACCGCGAACGTCGTACGCGACTCATTCAGAGGCAAGCACTCTCAGAAGAGAGGTGTCGAGCAAACACAGATAGCTCCTGAACGATTCGATCCTGCTGCCATTTCAGGATCGAGTGGCAGCCCGCAGGCGATTGAGCGCTCTGTTCTCATTCGGGAGATTGAACAGCATCTCGCCCTTTGCCTTGATCAATCAGATCGTGAACGGAATCAGAGGGTGTTCTGGCTCTATTATAGGGCGGGCCTGTCGTCTTCAGCCATTGCGGCCTTACCCGGAATAGGCCTCACAACCAAGGGCGTTGAAAGCATGATCCTGCGAATGACAAGAGCTGTGCGGGAACGTATACGGACGGAACGCGCGGCAAATCGCCCCGACGCGGAACGCGAAGGGGTTCTCCCTGCGGGATCGTTGTAGGTAGGAGCAGCTGTGAAATCGCACCTGACCGATATCGAATTGGAGCAGCTCCTAGACAGTGGAGCCGGGTCCAACGGGGCCTTTGTGGCAGCGATGACCGAAAGAGACCACGCGCGAGTGCATCTGCGCGGCTGTGAGGCCTGTCAAGCCAAGTTGCGCCAGCAAGAGCACGCTATGAAGCGAATATTTTCGGTCAGAGCTCCGATCAATTCGAATCCCGACTCGGAGTGCCCGGCCGACCAGGTGTGGATGGAGATCGCTGCCGGAATCAGCAGCGATGATACGGCGCGATGTTTGAGTCACGCGGCGGAATGCGACCACTGCGGTCCTCTTCTGCGTGAGTGCGTGCATGACCTGTCTGAAGGCGCTACGCCAATGGAGGAGACTCAAATCGCCGCGCTCGCCAGTGCTCACGCTCGATGGCAGCACGGGCTTGCCATGACGCTCCGGGCGTCTCAACCCCGTCGGGAAAGCTCTGTTCCATGGTGGCACAGGACGCCTTGGCTCGTATCACTCGCGGCGGGAACTGGGGCGGTGATCTGTATCGGGGCTTGGCTCGGTCTGCGTCCCTCGTCCGCCACCAAGGCCGACGAATTGTTGGCGCAGGCGTATACGGAGCGCCGAACGATCGAGGTCAGATTCCCGGGCGCACAATACTCCCCGATACGACAGGAACAAGGAAATGCTCAATCCAGTGCCAAACAGCCGGTGCCTCTCCTCGAGGCAGAGATCCTGATCAACGAGAATCTGAGGGATCACCCTAACGATCCGGTTTGGCTCGATGCAGACGCGCGCGCCGACATGCTCGGTGGCAACTACGATTCAGCAATTCAGTACCTCGAGGAGGCCACAGTCAGGGATCCTGGCTCTGCTGATCTGTTGCGAGACCTCGGCTCTGCATATTACCTCCGTTCGCAGGACGGAAAACACGAATTCGACCGCACCCAGGCTGTGGAATACCTCGAACGGGCGTTGTTGAGAAGTCCCGACGATCCCGTGGCTCTCTACAACATGGGCCTCGCCTGCGAGAGCATCCAGGCGTGGGACAAAGCGTTGGCCGAATGGAATCAATACCTGCGTGTCGACTCGCGCAGTAGCTGGGCACAGGATGCCCGGAGACGGCGTGACGGGGCTGCGAAGGAGTTGGCCAGAAAAGAAAGACAGGGGGGTCGATCTCTGCTCGAAACCCATCAACTTGATGGGCCGCATGTCGCAAATGCAGATGTGGCAGCTGAGATGGGCAAGCATCCCGAACGCTACCTGCAGGTTGCCGAAAACTCGTGGTTGCCTCTGTTTTTTGGAGTTAGAAAGTCGCCAGAAATCTCGAGGAAAGACGCTGAGAGCGCTCTCACGGTTCTGTCTCGGGTACTCACAATCGATCACAACGACGATTGGCTTGCTGAAGTTGTGCATCTTCCGATAACTCCGGGACATGCTGCAGGCCTGAGAGAATTACTGGCAAGCGAGGATGCAGAACACAAAGGCCGCTATGGGGATGCAATCGCTCGGGCCAATAGTTCGGCTGCCGCCTTCAGGTCGGTTCAGGACAATGCGGAATGGCTGAGAAGCGAGCTGGAGGCGCTTCGCGGCGACGCGATTACGCTTAGCTACGGGCGTTGCCTTCAGACCGCAGCGAGAATGGTGCCACCTTTAAAGCACTCCAGATATCAATGGCTGTACGCCAGCACGCTGATAGAGCAGGCAGAATGTCTGGCGGGCCTTGCGGATCTGGACGAAGCGATCGAGGTGAACCTTCACGGTCGCAATGTTGCACGCGCGGCTGGCTATCAGGACCTCGAGTTGCGCGCGAGTGCCTTTGGTGCGGATTATCTTCTGAGCTCGGGCAGACGAGAAGAGGGTCTCTCGCAGTTGCATATCGCGCTGGTTGGGTATTGGCAGTCCAATGCCGACGATGCGGTCGGCAGGAATCTATACTCCGCATTACATGCCGCTGCAGGCGACCTGGAAACGCCCCTTGTTGATGCGGTCGCCATTGAAGAGCTCCTGGATCGATACCCTTCGAGCGATCCTGTGGATCAGGTAGTGACGCGCGAGCTTCTCGCCGGCGCGCTGCGGCAGGGCGGCGATTTCGCTGGGGCACAAAGGAACCTTGCCGAGGCCGCTGCAGAGCTTGCGGTATTACCGACCGACGCGGCAACCACATCTCGTAGAGCAGAGATTGCGGTTTCTATGGCCCAGGTCGATATGGATGCGGGTCGTGCATCGAGTGCCCGGGAACGGCTTCTGCCGTATCTGGATCAGCTTTCAGCAGGCAGTCGTGGGAGGTCTCAGGCTGAGTACTTCCAGACGCTTGGCGAAGCGTACATCCTCCTCGGTCAGGATCAAGCCGCTGAACCATACATCATCCGAGCTCTGTCGGTCAGAACGCATGGTCTGGCCAGTCTGAGCGGCGAGGCCGACAGGCATGACTGGAGCCATGCCAAAGACGCCCTGTATCACGACCTGTTCGAGATCGATCTCGCCCGCGACGGACCTGCAGCAGCGCTGACGGAGTGGGAGATGTACAAGGGGGCCTCCCTGGGAGGGCGGACAGAGCACATTCAGAATGCGGAGCTCCCCGGCTCAGCCAATGTGCAGGCACTTTTGCGGGATGAGGCCTCGCCCCGGACTGCACTGATTTCATATATTGAGCTGCGACGCTCGCTCGCAGCATACGTGGTCGTTGACGGAAAGCCTCGCCTGCACGTTTTGCCCCTGCCTCCCGATCTGGATCACCAGGCGCGCCGATTCCTCTCGCTTTGCTCTGACCCCCAAAGCAGTTTGACCGCGTTGCATGACGAGGGTCAAATGCTATTTCGCGAGCTGGTCGCTCCGCTCCTGCCCGACCTCACCAGGGCGACGCGGATCCGTTTCGAGACTGACGACATTACCGATCGCATTCCCCTCGGACTTCTGATATCCGACGATGGCGCCTTTCTGGAAGACAAATATGACGTTGTCTTCTCGCCCGGAGTCCTGTACGGCGGTCATTGTGAACGCTGCTCCAGCACGGTTTCGCTATCCAGCAATAGCCGTGCTCTCATCGTTGCGTCTTCCGCATCGCAAGGTACTTCTTTGCTGCCACTGTCTGAAACGGCGGAAGAAGGCACTCAGATCGCCGGGTATTTCAGACATCCCACCCTTCTGAGTGGTCCTGACATCTCCCGCGAACAGGTCCTCGCCGGGCTGCGAGACGCCGAGGTTTTCCACTTCACCGGCCATGCCCTTGAGTTTTCCGACGGTTTCGGCTTGCTCCTTGGTCCGGGCCGACTGTTCGATGCATCCGATTTGGCGAGTATTCGACCCCGAGCCATGCGAATGGCCGTCCTTTCGGCGTGCGATACGGCTGTCGGCAGCGCGGGGACCCCTGCGGATACGACCAGCCTTCCGCGCACTCTGATTGCTTCCGGAGTACCTGCCGTTGTGGCAAGCCGCTGGCAAGTGGATGCTGGCGCGACCCGCGATCTGATGCGGAGCTTTTACACAAGCCTGATGTCCGGGCGAAGCCCAGCAGCTTCGCTCCGCGCTGCCCGCGCGGCAGTCCGCAGTGCGAAAGATTCGAGCCACCCGTATTACTGGGGAGCATTCGACTTGTTTGGAACAACTTGATTTTCTGATCTATATTGGCCCCCTTTCGTCTGCGCCATCAAAGGAGCTACCCATGACAGACAGAGACGTTTCGAAATCTTCGCGGAAAGCAGACCCGGATTCCGCCTCGCGACCGCTGGTAATGGATCTCATCGGTCCCTTCGTCATTCACTTTTGCGAACGGATGGTCAGAATTCATGCCCCGATTTGCGACGGCCATTTCGCGAACATCCTGACAGATTACAATGATCTTCCACTGTCAGGGCTTACGGCAGCGGTGACGACGACTTCAACGGGCATCTGCGGGTTTGTCTACGGATTCGCCGCCGGGGCATCACCCGATCCTGGCAGCTGCGATCCCTCGCAAACGGATAAAACGCTCCTTCTCAACCTGAACATGAAACCGATTGACAAAGAACGGTGCCATCTCGTCTTCGAAGCACCACTACCCGACAATCTATATCCACTTGTCACCGAGTGGACCTGGATACATAACAATGATGCAAACGCGTGCCTCGATCCTTCGAATGAGGTCGTACAGGGTGACTACGCACGCGGCTTGCGGCTCATCTATTCCAGCTGCCGCACGAATCCCAAAATTGAACCACGCCAATTCGAGTCGCAGGAACTGGCTGCCCAGCTGGCCGTCGGCCTGTCACTGTGCACTCTGAATTGTGACGCAATCGGGTTTGACCCACCGCACTACCATCTCTCCCTGCGTTATGCTTCTGCTAACCAGACCCTGGACGTGAACCATGAGGACGCATACAGCTGCTTCCAACGCATGCGCTCCCTGGTTGCCGATGCCTACAGATGGCGAGTGGATTTCGACGATTCAATCGCGCCAATAGCCAAATGTCTGGAAGGAAAATCGGACATCGGTCCAGCCTATGGCGCGAACGTGTTGAGTCTCAGCGGCGCTCATCCTGTTGACTGCCTCGCACCTGTACTTGTGGTTTACGGCTGAACGCCTCGGCTGTTCCGCGGTTCGATTGAAACGCTCAAGGTGATCCCGGCCCATCTTGCAAGGCAGGAGTAATCCGTGCTCAAGTTGACCGCGAAGGGAGATCCCTGCACGGGCGGGAGCTGGCACTTCTTGCCGCAACTCCTCACTTCCCCCAAAAGGGATTCTCCGTCTCTTGTCGTTTTATCCTTTGGCGTTTGAAACTGGGGACGCTGCACGGCGCCCGCCGTCTCAGACTCCAGAGGTGGCAGAAGCATGTATAGAATCGACTTCGCCGTAACTCTTCTTGCCCTCCTTCCTTTGATCGTTGCAGTGGTGTTTCGCGCCGCGGTATTGCCTGACCGAATCAGCACCATGGTGGCTGCGTTGACGGCGGCGGAGTCACGCACCGACCCTGAAATTCCCAATGGCAAAGACTATGTTCTCCAGGGAAGGCACCGGGTCGTAAGGGAGTTCGGATCGCTCTACAATACTCGGCTCATCTTCCCTGCCTTTCTGTTGTCGCTTTTCTATTTGATCGGATTTTCGCTTGGGGTGTTACTGATCGCCACTGTCCACGGTGTGCCTTGTCCGGCCCCTTTTTGCCGATCGCTGATGTGCATTCCACTCGAATACCTTCGGAACCCGGAGGCCGCACTCGTAGGCTGCTATGTCTTCAATACTGGCGTCCTCATACGTCGGTCATTCGCAGCTGACATTACGAAAAATGTGTTCTGGGGCGCAATCAACAGGGTCATCCTCTCCGTTGGCTTCTCAATCGCTGTGGCGATTTCACCTCTGCCCAGCTACTTTCTTGTTTCGTTCGCCATCGCATTTTTCCCGCGGCTCTTCGTGACGTGGTTGCGAAAGCTCCTAACGAAGACTCTGGCCCTGAACGACAGCGCCCCGGAGCTCGACATCCAGTTGGTTCAGGGAATCGATGTCTGGAAGGAGGAACGTCTCGAGGAGGAGGGAATTGAGAGCGTTCAGAATCTCGCCACCGCCGACGCATTGTCGCTGGCAGTGAAGACCCACTATCCTCTGAGGACCATCATCGACTGGATTGACCAGGCGCTGCTCATCCAGCGCTTCCCCCGATTGATCAAGGCAATCCAGGATGCCGGGTTAGCTATCAGCGCCATCGAATTCTGCCTGATGTGCCGCTCTGACAATGATGCCGTTCGCAACGTGGTTGGGGCCAAGACTGGCATTGACCCGGTGATCCTTCAGTATTCGATGCAAACCATGTACCAGGATGCCGCGATTCAGAATATTTGGCACCTCTGGCAAACGCCGGATGCCGACGAATAACCGCGGGGCCTGTCCCTCGCCACCAACGCTGTTCACCAATCCGAATATTTCGTGCCATCCAGTCCGATACCGCTGGATTTGGAGTAGACATCGAACACGTCCTGGCCGCCCCATGAGTCACTGCTCGGGTCGTCCTGCATGGACCGAAGTCCCCAGTCGTCATTGCCCGTCATCGGGTCGACAGGGATGCGTCGCAGGAACCTGACTTTCTTGCCCTGAATATCCACACCGTTGACCAATGTCTGAAGATCTGGCGGATAATTATGGCTGTCAGCCTGCGTTCGGATAGCTCCGCGATCCGCTAGGTCTTTATATCTGTCGATAGCGCCACGCATTTCCCACAGATCCTGCCGCAAAATTCGTTCTTTCTCTCTCTTGACCTGGAAGCGGGCTATCGGAACCGCAGCGGTGGCCAAGATGGCGAGAATCGCGACAGTAACGATCAATTCGACGAGCGTCAGTCCCTGATTCTCGCAAGAATTCATAGGCTTTGCCTGGGATGCTGAACCGGCTTTTTCACAGTTTTGTGGCATCGACCCTCGTCCCATGGCCGATTATGTCCCTGGTTGTTTTTCCGGATCGGCTCATCGATCGTCATTGCTGTAGCCGGCCCGATTAGGTCGGCCATAACTTGTGCTATACCTATAAGATGGCGAATCTTCATCCCATTCAAACACTTCCCCACTGCACCGACAGGCGTCACCGTCGATGCCTAAGTCAAATAATCCTAGAATTTGGGATGTAAGGAGCGCAAGCGCTGTTGTAGAATTTTTCATCTCGGTCGAAGATCGTGCTCTTGAATGAAGCCACCTCTCTCGTGTATTGAAGGCGCGTCGTGACTAACCGCTGCTTCTCGCATGGAATGAGGTCCGCCTTCTTCGTCGCCGCACTATATCTCGCGGGCGGCTTGAGTGTACCTGAGGCTTCAGCTCAGTCAGCATTACGCAGCCTGTCTCAGCCCGGCTCGGAAACGATCCGGAAATACGGCGTACTACCTCTCAGCTTCGAAGAGAACCAGGGTCAAGCGGCACCTCGCGTGCGATACCTCGCGCACGGTCCAGGTTATTCGCTTCTTCTGGAGGACAAGCAGGCCACTCTGCTTCTTTTCCCAAAGAGAGCCGCAAACAAGTCCGCCAATCCCAACATCCTCCGCATGCGTCTTCTGCACAGCAACAGCCGGGCGCCCGCCGGCGAAGCCCGGCTCCCGGGAACCGTCAATTACTTTTCCGGCCGTGACCCCGCACAATGGAGAACCGGCATCCCAACCTTTCGCGATGTTCGCTATCGCAACGTCTACCCAGGCATCGATCTGACCTGGCGTGGCGAGAGCAGCCGTCTGGAATTCGATTTCGAAGTGGCCGCGGGCTCCAATCCCAACGACATCCGCCTGCACCTCGACGGCGCTCGCCGCCTGCGTCTCGATCGTGACGGAACTCTCGTGATCACGGGACAGCACGAGACGCTGCGGCTGCAGAAACCGCTTGCCTCTCAAACCATGGGAGGCCGCACGCAGCCTGTGCCGGCAACCTTCGAGCTGGACCGGAACAAAACCGTCCGCTTTCGCCTTGGCTCATACGACCACACGCGTCCGCTCCTCATCGACCCCATCCTGAACTACTCCACCTATGTCGGGCCAAGCGGATATCCGGATGGCATTGCGGTCGATCCGGCCGGGGAGGCGTATATTGCGGGGCTGACTTACAACGGCTTCCCAACCAATACCGGGAGCATCCAGTCGGCGCCTGCACAAAAGCCGAACGGAGGCTGGAGTGCCTATGTGGCCAAGCTGAACAGTACTGGTACAGCCCTCTTGTTTGCCACCTATCTGAGTGGCGATGGAAATGACCAGGCCTATGGCCTCACCACCGATTCCACCGGCAATGTGTACGTGGTGGGAACCACCTCATCGACCAATTTCCCGGTCACACAGGGCGCGTACCAAACCACAAACCGCGAGCCGGCGGGCACAACCTTCATCGCCAAAATCGACAGCACCGGAACGCAACTCCTCTACTCCACGCTGCTGGGCGGCAGTACGCGGAGCTGGGGTTACGGCGTCGCCGTGGACAGCGGGGGCAATGCCTATATCGCCGGCAATACCTACGACACGGACTTCCCCGTCACCCCCGGGGCCTTTCAGACCTCCGTCAGCAAAAGCTCCTCGCAGGACTGGACCGGCTACGTTGCCAAACTGAATCCTGTGGGTTCCGCGCTCGTGTATTCCACCCTGCTGGGCGGAAGCGCCGCGGATTTGCCTCTGGCCATCCACGTCGATGCCAATGGGGATGCCTTCGTCACCGGCAGCACAAAATCGCCCAATTTCCCTATAACCACCGGAGCCTTCCAGAGCGTCAACAAAGCTGCGGCGGTCGGAGATGAGACTGCGTTTGTCACCGAAGTGAATCCCTCAGGAACGGCGCTCGTGTATTCGACGTTTCTGGGTGGCAGCGTCCTCGAACGGGCCACCTCGCTGGCGCTGGACGCGTCCGGCAACGCCTATGTTGCGGGCTACACGGAATCGTCTGACTTTCCTGTTACGCCTGGGGTGATTCAACCTGCTTTCCACGCATCCCCCGACCTTCCCCTCAACAGCAACGTGTTCCTTTCGAAACTGAGCAGCAGCGGCTCTCAACTGCTCGAGTCCACCTTCCTCTCCGGAACCCAGATTGAAGGTTGGGGCAACATTTTCGACCAGGGATCGGGTGTTGCTGTCGATGCTTCCGGCAATGTCTATGTCACCGGCTCCGCGAACACGATGGATTTCCCCGTCACGCCCGGTGCCCTGCAGCCGCTCAATCTCGGCGAGCTGGTTTCCGGTAACAGCAGCTCCTTTGTCGCCAAAATCGACGCCACGTTCTCGAAGATCCTCTATGCGACCTATCTGACGGGCACCGGCGATGGCAGCGGCATGGGCTGCGACTGCACCTCGGGCATCGCCCTGGATCCCTCCAACAACGTCTACGTCGCCGGCATCGTAGTCTCGTCCGATTTCCCAACGACGCTGGGAGCCTTTCAGACCCAATACACGGGCGGCGGTTACACCAACTTTGTCACCGAATTCAACGCGAGCGAGATGACCGCGCTTCCCGCCACAACAACCACGGTCACTTCCAATGTGGCGTCGCAGACGTTCGGCCAGCCCATCACCTTCACTGCAACGGTTCAGCCCACCTCGGGAAGCCCGCCCACGGGAGCGGTCGGGTTCAGTTTTTCCGGTCTGGCGTCTTCGGATGAGTTCCCCGGGCAAATGGGCGGATGGTTCAGCGCTGCGGTGGATGGATCGGGCAGCGCGAATTATACGACCACGGCCCTGCCGCCGGGACAAACGTCCGTGATCGCCTATTACCTCGGCGATGCCAACCATGCCCCGAGCCTTGGTGGCATGACGCAGACGGTGGTGGGCCTGCCCACCACGCTGACGCTCACCTCCAGCGGCAATCCGGAACCTTGGGGCACGCCGGTCGTGTTCACGGCAACCGTCAGGGATGGTTCGGGAAATCCGGTACCGGGCAATATCTCGTTCAACATGGGCAATCTCACCGTCGCACCCCAGGTCGCCCTGAACAGCGCGGGCCAGGCAGCATGGACCAACTGCACGGGAGGGCCCTGCCTGCCCGTGGGTGCCGATACCATCACGGCAAGCTACTCCGGTTACGGCTATGCGGGCAGCAGCGCCTCCGTGACCGAGACATTCACTCCGCTCGGCGTCACCCCCACGCCCACCTTCTCGCCGCCTGCCGGCGCCTACACCTCCGTCCAGTCCGTAGTGCTGAGCGACTCGGCCTCGACGGCCGCGATCTACTACACCACCAACGGCACCACTCCAGTGATCGGATCGTCGCCGTCCTACGGGCCAAACCCACTCCTGGTGAATCAGAGCGAGACCATCGAGGCCGTAGCCATCGTCAGCGGATACAGCCCGAGTTCGGCGATATCAGCCGCTTATGTCATCAATCTGCCACCGCCCAATTTCGCGCTGTCTGTGAGCCCGACAGCCGTAACCGCCTCCAGCGGGTATCCCGCCGTGGCCACCGTCCTGGTAACCGGGCAGAACCAATTCTCAGGAACAGTGTCCTTTTCCTGTTCCGGCCTTCCAGCCGGAGCGGTGTGCACGTTCACCCCCGCCACCGTTACCGGGAGTGGTGGCGTCGCTCTCAGCATCGCGGCTCCTCCCGGTTCCGCCAGAAACGATTCTCCCTTTCCGCCTCGCACCGCGCCGATCGCTTTTGCCGTGGTTCTGATCGGATGTGCGAGGCTGAGACGGCACCCTTCCCGAGTTCTTTCGCTCCTCCTGATCCTCGCGTCCTGGAGCGGAATGATTTCGCTGTCTGCCTGTGGGGGAGGGGGCGGCAAAGCCATGGGGGGTGGTCCTTCCGGCATTCCGCCAACCTCCATAACCACAGTCACCATTGGCGCCGTATCCGGCTCGCTCACCCGGTCGGCGACTCTGACTCTCACAGTTAATTAGATGCGAGCACCTCGGTAGCATTCATAAATGGCATGCCTTAGCACAATAGTAATCACATCCACATTCTTCCTTGACATACCATGAGATATTTTGTTATTAAGGTAAACCACAACAAGGAAGCCGTAGATCGGTGTCGGCTCCAAAGCATCTTCTGCCTCTCGTCTCTTCTTCCTCACGCCTGCGGGTGAGTGGGTCCCCCAGGGTTCCACAACTGTGCTTCTATCGATGCAATGCACTTATCGTGCAGCGTGGCATCCACGCCACTTCCATGTCGATGTTCGCGTGCGTCGCGGTAGGTTGCGGCTCGATATCTGGTCCCCACCCTTAACCAGTACGGTCGACCGATCGGTTCACTGAATAACGTTCTCGTTGCTCTAACGACGAACCATCATAGTGAGGCATTATGTCGCAGATACGATCAGTTTTGGTGACAGGTCTAATTCTGACGATGGGCCCGGTGCTCTTTGCGCAGGTCCCAAACGAGACCGATACGACGGCCACGCCCGCCCCCGGAGACCACAACTACGTCACGTCACCCGTCGAGACGGTAAACCCCGCCAATGGATCAGTCAGCGTGCGCATTCCAGTTCGCATCGACCCGGGTCGTGGGCTGACTGTGCCGTTTACGATTGCTTATGACTCCAACGGATCCTTCTACGTCGTGCCATGGGGAAATGGTCCGGAATACAGAGGCGCCACTACTGCCACAGGCACTCAGGGAGGGTGGAGTTATACCTATCCTCTTCTGAGCTTCTCCGGCACAACCTGGCAAATTCCTGGAAGCGGGGACAGAATGATAACGTGCCACGGATCATACAATTACGTGTTTCAGGATGCAAATGGAGACAGGCACAACCTCGGCCTCTCCGTTGAGCCAAATGTCGCGAGCCCTGATGGCTACGATAACTGCAACAATGGCCCTCCAGGGGAAGAGGACGGCGAATACACGACTGGCGGCGAGGGACCAATTCTTGCAACAACATCGATCCCCGGAGGTAATACTGGCGATTTCCCGCCTGTCTACGTGGACGAGCCTGACGGCACAGGTTACTACTTCAGCGGCGGCGGGCCCGGCACAAACACGCTCACGGAGTTTAGTCCTACGATCTCAGATCGCAATGGCAATACCGTCTCCTTGAGTGAGAACGGGAGTCAGGTCACCTATACCGATGCCATAGGCCGCAACGTGCTGACTGTTTCCGGCCTCGGAGGGAGTCCCGACAACATCTCCGCAGCCGGCCTGAGCTCGTCCTATCAGGTGTACTGGACTACGGCTTCGGCAAGCTTCACGGACAATATGGTGAACCTGGAACCCGGCGTCGAGCAGAATTGTCCCACCGCCGAGTCGGCCAGCGCCGCCGTTGTCTCTCAAGTCGTTCTGCCCAACGGCCAGAGCTTTTACTTCTCTTACGATCCGACATACGGGATGCTGACGAAGATTGTGTACCCCGGTGGAGGGTACGTGCGCTACGTCTGGGGCCTGAATCCCCAAGCCGAGGCTGGCTTGTTCATCTTCAACGTCAACGGGACGCCCACTGCGTGGACCTGCCGTTACGACTTTCCGGCGATTACTGATCGATACGTAAGCTATGACGGCCAGACCGAGGTGCTGCATCAGCACTTCTCGTACTCCACGCAGTGGACCGGCAACAACATCACGTGGAATGAGAAGACAACGAGCGTAACAACAACGGATCTCACGCGGACCAACGCCAGCTACACTACGTCGTACACATATTCGGGGCTGAACAGCCCGTGGGTTCCAAATTGCCAGTCATGCAACCTGACAGCGCAAATCCCCGTAGAGAACACGATTCAATACAACGACTACGGCGGCGGGTGGCTGCAAACTGTTACGAAGAACTGGAAGAACATACGCCTCGTCCAAAGCGAGCAGACAATGCTCAACAACAGTACGTCATCGCTGAAGGTTTTCTGCTACACCAATTGGGAACAGCAACAAGAAGAAGATGACTACGACCTCGGCACAGGCAATCCCAGTGGCACTTGCGCCAGCGTGCCATCCGGCACCGCCTCAGGGGCGCTTCTGAGGAAGACTGTCACCAATTATGCCTCATTTTCTGGACATATTGTGGACCTCCCCTCCTCCGTGGTTGTATCTGATGGCAGCGGTAATCGGGTCGCAGAGACCGATTACCCCTCATACGATGGAAATGGCAATTTGAAGACAAAGACTGTGGACTGCTTCTCCGTGCCGGGCGGTCAACCGTGCCCCCAGGGCAATTCTACGACGACGTATCAGTATGACGCGAACGGTCAGATGACAACGATGACCGATCCAAATCAGAACCCCTCAACCTCGTACTCATATGCGGACAATTATTCAAGCTGTGGAGGTTCCGCGCCACCGCAGTCACCGAGCGATGCCTACCTGACACAGATCACGTACCCGAGCGTGAACGGAGTTGCTCACACGGTGTCTTACTGCTACGACTATGCATCGGGCTTGTTGCTGTCGGCTTCTACAGACGGGCGGCCGGCGACGACCTATGCCTATACCGATCCATTCCTTCGCCTCACCAGCGTAACTAGACCGGACGGTGGGTCCACTACATACTCCTACAACGACCCAGGGTTGAGGATGACGACGATCACGAAGCTCAGCAGCTCCCAGCAGAAGTCAACGGTCACGTTCCTGAACGGACTTGGAGCGCCCTATGAGACCGAGCTAACCTCCGATCCCTATGGTTTGGATTACCAGGTGACTGCCTTGGATGGGCTGGGGCGACCGTATCAGGTAACAAATCCGTACCGCAGCACCTCTGATCCGACGTACGGCGTGACGACATACACGTACGACGCCCTCGGCAGAACGACATCGGTGCTTAATCCGGATTCGACCAGCGCAACCACGCAGTATTCCGGGAACTGCACGACGTCCACCGACGAAAGCAACAAGAAAAGAGAATCATGCTCCGATGGGCTCGGTAGGGTCACCACGGTGTTTGAGGACCCTTCAGGACTCAATTATGAGACTGACTATACCTACGATGGGAACAGCAATTTGGTCCAGGTCGATCAGTGGGGTGGGCCACGAGGAAGCAATGGTGAGAGGCGAAGGGACTTTATTTACGACTCCATGTCGAAGCTGACGAATGCCTGCAATCCCGAGACAATTCCAACCGGATCGAGTTGTTCCTCTTCAGGCCCCTGGAGTGACACATACACCTACGATGACAACGGCAACCTTACAAGTTCGACGGACGCGCGGAGTGACACCGTTCAGTACTACTATGACGCCCTGAATCGCACCGAATCTCAGGTGAATCCGTCGGGAACCGCAAACGCGTGCTTCTGGTATGACACAACAAGCGTCTCATCGCCACCCACAGGTTGCTCTGCGCCTCCCTCGAACCTCACGACAGGCTCGAATCTGGTGGACAACATGGCCTACCAGTGGACATCTGACGACGAGACAGGAACCGGTTTCGGTTACGACGTGATGGGGCGAACCACATCGAGGACCGTTTGCACGCCCTCTACATGTCCGGGGAGCACTCGTTTCAACCTCGGATTTCAATACGATTTGGCTGGCGATCTGCTGAGCTACTCCAACGGTGAAGGGGTGACGATTACCGAGAATTACGACGGCGCCCTCCATCTGAGTTCGGTCACGAGCAGTTTGGTCGATTCGACCCATCCGGGAACTCTGTGGACGGCCAACTCTTACAATGCCATCGGGTTAACCGGTGCCACGTTTGGCAACGATGTCACTGAGTCCCTCGGTTACGACACTCGCCAAAGACTGACCTCACAGAACTACCAAAACTCCTCGCAGGTACTCTACCAGTACGGACTTGGGTATTTCGCCGACAGCTCCGTCCAATCTCTGAGCGACAGTTCGAATGGCAACTGGACTTACAGTATGGACAGCCTGAACAGGCTGTATACAGCGACGGCCACCTCAGGGCCCTACAATGGCACGAGCCTCCAGTGGGGATACGATGCTTTCGGAAACCGCGCTACTCAAACAGCAACGGCCGGCTCAGCGCCGCAACCCCAGTTCTCCATGAATACGAACAATCAGATCGTCGGTTACTGCTATGATTCCGCGGGGAACCTTACCGACGAAGGCTCCTGTCCGCAACCCGGCTATACGCACCAGTTTACGTACGACGGAGCCGGCCACCTCGTCTCGCCCGACTACGGAAACACGACCTACGTGTACAATGCCTCCGGTTCGCGCGTCGCGAAGCGGGTCAGCGGCTCAAGTACCTATGAATACCTTTACGATGTTAACGGCAACCAAATCACCGAACTCACTCCCGCAGGCTGGAATCGCGGAGAGGTGTACGCCGCTGGCATTCATGTGGCTACCTACATCGGCAATACGACGTATTTCGCTGGAACCGATTGGCTGTCCGACGAACGAGAGCACTCCCGGCTCAGCGGGGAACAGGAGGACACGTGCGCCAACCTACCGTTTGGCGACGATTTGGAGGATTGTCCGATATACGGAGTGAATCCTTTCCACTTCACCGGCAAAGAACGCGACTCCGAATCCGGCAACGACTACTTCCCGGCTCGTTACTACGGCTCTGCGATGGGCCGGTTCCTCAGCCCCGATGATGGAAACGATCCAGACCGGGCGGACCCACAAAGCTGGAATCTCTACAGTTATGTTCAGAACAATCCACTAACCAATATTGATCCTAGCGGACAGGATTGTGTAACGGACAATGGTGATGGTACTGCGACGATCAACTCCGGTGACTGCTCGGGGAAAAATTCGAACAACGAATATTACTACGATTGCGGCGATGGCAACGACGGATGTCTTCTGGGCACCACCTCTGCCAATATGACCTCAAATGGCTCGCTGGCTCTTTACAACGCCAATAGCAATACCATTTCCACCATATCTAACTATGGCGATGGCTCGGCGGGCGGCGGTCAGGACTTTGCTTACGGAATCTTTTCGTCCGCCGGAGCGCAGTATTGGAGGCCAGCTTCAAACGTGGTTCAGGGGTTGGGCGCTACCGAATTGACAGTAGCAGGCTTCTTCTCAGCTCCGGTAGCTGTTGCCGGCGCGTTGGCGGGTTGCAACTCTGCGAATGCATCGTGTGCAGGGAACGTAGCATTAGCAGGGCTCACAGGAGCTGGTGTACTCGGAAGAGGGCTGACGGGCGCGAGGGCGGCCACTACAATTGCCGAACAACTAGCACTTGAAGAGGCAGCGGCTACCCCTAGCGCGGGCAAGACGCTAACAAATATAGTGCTAAAGGATCCCAGATGGCCTGCAACAGCCGGATGGGTTAAAAAGGAGCTCACGTCTCCAGGCGGTGTTGTTGTTCATTGGGTGTACAACACTATAACTGGAGCAGCAGCGGACTTTAAGCTTAAGTAGGAGAGTAAATGAGTGAAACAAAGTTTGCTGCAGGAGACCGAGTGCGGGTTTCTGAGGACTTTTTCTGGGCTCGGGGTGCGAGCGGAACGATTTCGAAACCGCCAGGCGAAGTTACTGCAATCTCTGGAACTTGGGACGGAGAACTCACTCGGCAAGAGGTTAGCGCTCTGGGGACAAACACTGTTTATTGGGTCTGGTTTGACGAACCGCAATACGATGCAGACGGGGACGGCCCGTATCGGGGTGGATCAATTTGGGAGAGTGCCCTGTCGATCATCCGAGACAGCTAGGAGCTGTCTTGTGACGTGTCTGGCCCCAACGAGCTTCAATGTCGTCGTCCGCCTCTCTCTTCTCTGGGTGGCCCGTGTTTTTACATCTGTAAACGGCAGTGGGGCGCTCGGAGAGAAGAGCACGCCGCCTGCAGCGTCGGAAGTAGGGAGGTCGCGGTAGGGATACGGCTTACGCCGTACCCCCCGCACAGATCCGGACGGGCGGATTTCCCGCATCCGGCTCTTGCCTCAGGTGGTGACGCGCAGACGGCGCGAGGGATAAGGATGGCAGATATGGGCCGGAGGCAGCCAGCGGCGGATGAGCCGTTGCATACGCTCCCACTGAACACGTCCCTTCTGGCTCCGTCGTTCGAGAGCATGGTGCCAGAGGTGACTGACCGTGAAGCGAAAGTGGGCCAGTGCGTATGACGTGCTCCCGGAAAACTCAGCCAGATAAAACTGGAGTTCTCTCGTAAATTGAACGGGAGGACAGGGCATGAAGAAGAGCCGGTATACGGAAGAGCGGATCATCGGGATTCTGAAGCAGCACGAGGCGGGAGTGAAGACTGCCGACCTGTGCCGCGAGCACGGGATCAGCGCAGCGACCTTCTATGGCTGGAAGTCGAAGTTCGGTGGCATGGACGTGAGCGAGGCGGCGCGGCTGCGGCAGATGGAAGACGAGAACCGGCGGCTCAAGCAACTGGTGGCTGACCTCAGCCTCGATAAGGAGATGCTGAAGGCGGTGATTCGAAAAAACGGCTGGAGCTTGCCGAGCTGAGGAAAGAGGTGGCGTTCGTGTCGGCGGAGTTCAGCCAGAGCGAGCGCACAGCCTGCAAGCTGCTGGGTGTGGATCGATCGAGTTATCGCTATGAACCGAGGCCGGATCGCAACGCGGAGCTGCGCGAGGAGCTGATGCAACTGGCGCGGCAGAAGCCGCGGTTCGGCTACCGGCGACTGCATGCGATTCTGGAGCGGCGAGGCCAGGCGGTGAACGTGAAGCGGATCTATCGTCTCTACACCGAAGTGGGATTAGCGGTACGGCGGCGCCCGCGCAAGCGTCTGGTGCGCGATCCGCTGGTCTCGGTGCGGCTGACGCGACCGAACCAGGAGTGGGCGATGAACTTCATCGTGGACGGGCTGGCGAACGGACGGATGGTGCGCATGCGGAGCTAAACTTACGTCTTCAGAACGAACTTGAATTCAAGCTGCGCCGTCTCCAACTCGAATTGGATCGTGTGGGGCTCCTAAACCAGCTTAGGACGAGTGAAGAGGTACCGCGCCTCGACAAACTGTGGAAGCATGTCACTCGCCTTCAGGATTGCTTTATTGAAGTGGCGGATCATTCGGGGCTGAAGAAAGTACTGGCAAGCGTTCCGGAGAATCAGGAGGCGGAGGATATGCCGCACGGGTGCGCTTCTTTGAAGCCATCACAACAACTGCCGCATTTCTCACTAAAGAGAAGATGTTTATCCCGAATCCAATAGAACAAACGGCCTACAAAGCGGTGATGGATGCGATGGTTGAGGGGCTATCGCAGACTGCAAGAATGGTTGGGGCACCATCCCCTATCGGGCCTGATGAGCAAACGGGGAACCGTTTATATGAGTTCAACGAGATCATTACTCAACCTTGAGACGGACATACGTCTATACTTAAACGGGCCGGAGAAACCGGCTGCAAAACCAAAATCTGAGGACGCCGCCGATGGAATCAAACGTGATATTGAGTGAGATTGAGGCCGAGATTTCCCGTCTTCAACAGGTCCGCTCCCTGCTAGTCGGTCAGAACGGTCACGTGCGGCGCGGCAGAAAACCGGGCAGACCCGCCAAGAGGCGTCACACGATGAGCGCTGAGGGCCGTACGAGGATCGCAGCCGCACAGCGGAAGCGTTGGGCGAAACAAGAGAGGACGGCAAAGAAGGCTGCATGATGGGTCGGATCGTGTCCTAATTTTGACGCGCTAGACTCAATTGGACTGGAGCTTGCATGTTCCGACGTGGATCGCTCAGCTTTGGCTTCCCGATGGTGACGAACAAAAAATGAAGCGTCGTAAGCGAGTTCACCAACCGGAGAGCATCCGATAAAGTCCAATCCACGGGTGCCCTTCCGTGCAGTATCCAGTGACGGTTGATGAACGTCGGCGGCTGCTGGGTGAAATCGCTATCCTCAAAGATACGGCTCAGAAAGACAAGGCCCGCCTTCCAGTACACCGCGTCTAACGTCTCATTCTCATGCCACTTCGCTTTGCTGAGTGCTTCAACAGGGCGAGTGTTTTTGGCCGATACAAGGGAAGCCTTCACAAGCGCACTTGAGAGATATCCCTCTATGATCGTAAACGTGGGCGGGATTGCAACCCGAAACCAGCCCGCTTCGATACTCGCAATGATCTCGTCTATCAGCGGATGCCACTGTGAAAGCTCCGGTATCCCTTTGAGAGTGCACCCAAGCTCCCTTAGATTTTCGGCATCATCGGCCATGAAGCCTTCCACAAAATGGCGGTCAAGCTCCTCCGGTGATCTGCTGCAAAAAGAGTGAAGCTCTTCCAGTCCGATCCAGTCGGGCAATGTCCAGCCACAATTTGCCACGTAGAGGAACGGCTTTTCATGGGCGCGTATGATGGCGTTCCAATCCGCTGTGGCGAACTGCTGGATAATCGGACGCATCTCGTCCAAAAACGGCTTGAGAACTCGGTCCAGTTCGCGCATCGCCAGAGCAAGTGTTGCGCCTAACTCAGCAAGGTATGATTGCCCTGCCTGAATGACAGCCATGTATGGCATCAGGGAAGGCGCCAGCGCATTCGCAAGGTACTGGTTGAGAGTTTGCAACTCAGGCGCGGACGGGACAGGGGACGGCGTTTCGGCATTCATACAACACCTGTCACCATCGTATTCTTTCGGGTGAAAAGCTGTGCCCATTTTGGTTCTGCCTGCGATCCCCATCGACTAACATGCGCCACCATTCACGTCCGAAATCCGAACCTATCCCCCGCAATGCGTAGTACTTCCGCGTTATTTATCACTCTTCTTGTAAGTTCTTGATTCCTCGTTCTTTGCGTCCTCCTGAGCATCAGCTCGCGATTTCAAATCTACGTTAATGTCGAGAGGGTCTGCGTCCTGCCGGATATTGCTGCTCCTGCGAGGCCTCGCTGCGGGACAGGAGCCGCTGGTGCCCATCAAGGTCACATAGGCGATCCCGGCCCTTTGGACCGGGTTGGCGCGGCCGTAAACAGCCGGGTTGGGCCCTCGCCACGGTCAAGGTTCCCAGCGGAGCCTAGTGCTCAATACCATATGGTCGCCATAAGACCCAGAGGGTCAGTTTCGGGGTTGCATACCTGTTTGGCTCGTCCCTCGCTGTGACGAAGAGCCGTCCAGGCGGCTGCCGCCGCATCGAGAACATCATCAATGCCGACATGCTGGGGACGCTGTGCAAGGTGAACATCGATATCCGAAAAGATGCTTCGAATCAAAAGCAGGCGCTCGGCCCGCCCGTCAGCCGTCTTCTTTCCATGTCGCATGGGACAGCAGCCGCTGAGTGCCCAGAAGCAGACTTCCGGATGGACCTCGAAGGCCCAGGTCTGAGCCTCCGCCATCATCACGTCATCCACTTCTCTGATCTTCTTGGCGATGCCCCATGCCTGTCGGCTGATCTTTCGCCCCACGCCAGAGTAGTTGGCCTCGCAGGCCTCGGCATAGGTTTTCGATCGGATAGCCGACCGACACGGTGGTGAAAACACGCTGCTGCCACGCGGCTGCCCCAGAATCTTCCGCGCAGCGCGATCGCAAGCACGAGCTCCATCGAGCAATCCGATGGGAACATCGATTCCCATCGCCACGAGGCCCTCGGGGCGGCGGCCAAGCCATCCACAGAGATCGATGGCCTCCACTGTCGTGACCTTTGACGGAAGCTCTACACAGAAACCGACCCAGCCTTCCCGATAGCCATCGACCCCTGCTACGAACAAGCAGATACTTCCGGTACGCGATTGGAGGCCAATGAGGAAGAAGACCCGCTGAGCACGTGCATGCCGATTAGAAACTGCCGTAGGGAGGCAGAGCCTTGCGGGTCATCGTCCGAATCGTTTGGCTCGTCACTATCATCGCTATCATCCTCATCGGGCGAATTTCCGTTCACATACGCTTTACATCCTTCGGCAAACGACGGGGAGTTTGACGTGTCGCCAGCCGTATCGCAGTCGTCCTCGTTGTCGATGTCGTGCTCTTCGGCCCAGCTATACCCAGCTTCGTGTCCACTGCAGTTTCCGGTGCATTCATCGCCAGCAAAAGTGTCAGGGATATTCTCGGGCGGAGGACTTTCGGCACTGGGAGCTAATTCCGGCGAATTCGCCGTGGGTGTTCGGTCACCGCTCACTGATCGGGTTGAAGGAGAGGAACTCGAATTGTGATTCAACGTCCAGATGACCAGGATGAAGCAAGCTACTCCAATCAACCACCCCCAGCCGCCGGAAGACTGATTTTGGTGGTCCATGTCTGCTTAGAGTCTTCCCCTTTCCCCACGCAACCGGCGGGACCCCTGCTCCGATTCGGATGCAGGAGCCACGGAATGTGGATAAGCCACAAAACCTCAGATCGCGCGTATATGGTCGCTGTGCTTCTTCACCGCCCACTGGAAAATACCGCCACAATCAGCTTGATGCGAACACTCCTCACATACGGGGAGGTACAGATTCTTCCAATCCGAAATCGACTTCTTGGCGTACGGCCACAACGCGGGTCGAAGTACGCACAATTGATGGTTGTAAATGGACACGGTCATTCCTCTCTCGGAGAGGAAGCGAACGGCTGCGGCAAGCTCTTCCTGATAATCGAACGGATCGATCCAAAGTTCTGCAATGTTCCGGGCCGTGTATCCGACGAATTCCAGACCCATCAGAGCGACGTGCTCCACAAATGAAAGATTCCGAAAAACAAATTCTGCGAGGCGCGTCAATCTCGGGACGGTCAATCGATGCAGCACGATTCGGATTTCGATCCGTATCCCGTGGCGGGCTGCCTGATGGAGCCCTGAAACGGTCTGGTCAAATGCTCCTTTGGCCTGCACCACGTAGTCGTGATCCCCTGCAACATCGGAGTACAGCGGAATCCCAAAGCTGAGGTCCGGGTGCTCCAACGCGGCGATTCGGGCGCAGTACTGAGGCCAGGCAAGCGTACGACCATTGCTCAGAATGTGGATCGCCGTCGAGGGCAGCAGCCGCTTGGCCTCGTCAAGCACCTCGAAAAGGTGATCACCGAGCAGCGTCGGCTCGCCGCCGGTGACCGTGAGGTAATCGGGCTGCGGGTTCATCAATCGGATCAGTTCCCGGTTGCGGGCTGTCAGTGAAGCAACATCGTCATGATCTTTAGGGGGCTGTGAACACATCAGGCAATTGCTGCTACACCGTTCCGTCACAAACATCGAATGGTGTTTCTCTTTGGGACGGTATAGGGATCGCACGAACCCCTGTGGCTCCAGGGCGACCACGTCACCATCGGCAAACGCCAGCACCTCACGAAGACGGTCCACGACTGGACTAGAGGTAGATGCCTCGCCGTAGGAGAGAACAGCGCGATACCCAGTCAGGTCAGGCGTTTCGCCATGCCCCAGTAGCCGAATGTGAACGTCCCGCTCCGGATGTGGTAAGTCTTCTGTCGTGATTCGGCCAACGAGACCCTCCGCGAAGTTCCGGGCCGTGCCTGTTGTTGTTAAGCGCACGACGCCTCCGCAGCCGGGATTGGGCGTCCGGTAAGCCACGCCCAAAAAATACCCATTGTGGAGGCATCGTCCTGAGCGATGTACGCAAACAGGTGCTTTATGACCTCCATGTTCCGCGCACAAAAATCAGAGGATGAGCGATGACCGTACATATCGCCTTGAGTGGCGTGGTGAAAGATCGGATCAGCGCCACAGTAGGCTTGAAAGGCGCAATCAGAACAACCCACGAGAGCCTGGTTGCATGACGACTCGAACATCGCCAGGGCGGGGTCACTGGTCAGCAGCGAGCGCCGCGTGTCCTTGTGGACGTTTCCCAGGCGGAAAGTATTGTCTCGCATCTCCGCCAGCATTCTCGACTCGTCAGAAGCGAAGACGTTCCCATCGTAGTTGTAAACCAGAACGTTCCATGCTTCACCGGCGGGTGATTGAAGATCGACGTAGCCGGTCCCATACGGTGTCAGGATTTTAGTCAGGAGGATTTGGGTGTAAATCTCGGCCAAGCGATAGCCCGAGCGGTTGATGTCAAGAATATGCTTGAGGCCACGTTCGTAGAACTCCAGAAAACGCGTCATTTCGTAGCCTGTTCGCTTCTGCGTTTTGACGGCGAACCCGTATGGGCTGATCGGTCGCAGGAAGATTGTGTGAAACTCCTGCCGGACATACTCGTCGATGATTTCTTCGACGTGATCGAGGGATGCGGATGTAGTCGTCATCAAGGCTGCCACATTCTCCACACCTACGATTCTCCGCGCTCGCGTAATGCCGTCGATCGCCCGCTCATAGCTGTCATTTCCTGGTCGGGGACGGTTCTGATTGTGAAGAAATGCGGGGCCATCCAGCGACGTCGAGACCTTGACTCCTTCGTCCGCCAAGTATCGGAGCATTTCATCTGTCGCGAGCGCTAAGTTTGTGGTCACAACCAGATCGAGCAGCTTCGCGCGTTCCTTTGCAAGGACCTTTGCCCGGGGAACGATGTATTTGATCATGTCGAATGCCAAAAGCGGCTCGCCTCCCTGCATCTCCAAAGTAAGATGAGGTGCGGGCGATTCGAACATGAGCCGAAGTGCGGCATCAGCGGTGGTAATGCTCATGTCGAACTCGCCTTTTGCCGCGCCCTGACGGGATACTTGACAGTAATGACAGGAGTGCTCGCACCGGAGGGTCACGGCGAAGATATGTAGCTTCGTCCCGCCGTAGATGTGCTGCAGCTTCGTTCGGATTTTCGCCGCTAGAATGTCAAGCAGAGGTGAGGAGGTATCGTCGTATAGAAAGTGTTTCGCCTTGAGGTCCTTGTAAAGCTCCGTTGAAGCGCATGGCAATCCCCTGACCAGAGCATCGACGGTCCCGTCGGGAGCAAGCAGGTATTCGCCAGCTTCATTGACGAGAAGTTCTTTCCCGAGCAGGCGCGTAAATCGAAAAGGCAACAGCGAAACGGATTTAGGGGGCGGACCAAAAGCTTCAGCGGGATGGAACGTGCGTGACATGCATGCTCACCGGCCCATCAGGCGTTGCTGAGAATTTTGAAGAGCCCGTCGGGCTTCTCCTCCTCGATCTTGTCCCCAAACACCCCCTGCGGCGAGTCCTCAAGCACACCCGCCTCTGCGAATGCTTTGGCGAGCAGGAGTTCTCGAAGGGAACTTGTACGCGCCTCGATGCGCTCTCTGAGCGTGAAGTCTGTGGCCATTGAAACGAACTCAGCGCGGATGTCCATCATCGGAGCCGGCATATTCTTCGGTGTCAGGGAGACCATTATCGCCCCACCCGCATTACGAAGGACTTCATAGGCGAAATCCTTCGAAAACCAGTAGCACGCTTTCAGTACCGCTTCTGCGCTGAAGACACCACCGTCTAGCTCGACAGCGACGGTCGAATAGGGTCCCGGAGCTTCCTTTTCCACTTTCGCTCCTAGATTGCGCGTGACGAGTGCGACGAATGAGAGGAGTGGGATGAATGTGAGGAATGCGAGGAGTGGGAAGCGTGTTGAGCGATCAGCCTGAAGCCCTCTCCATTCGCACGCTGCTTGAGGATCAGCTTCGCCGCTGGCGTGTTCGCCGCACCCGCTATCGCGGACGCAATGGGGGCCGAAGTTGTCGGCCCGGCGATCCGCGGCATCCCGTGGGCAGAAGATGCTGCGATAGCCCCGCCGAGCAGAAGGGGTAGCTTTCGGGCGATGCCTACGAGCAGTTTGCGACCATCAGCCATAGTAATCTCCTAGGGACGCTGGGGTGCCGCAAAGATACACAGCGGTCCTTCAGAAAGTCAAGATGTTTACCTTATTGCAAACTTTGGCCTTTACTCACATGAGCTGGCTGGCCTTGGCGTTCCGGGGTAAAGCTGATTGTCGCAATCGTGAATCCGTCTCCTCGGTAGACTCGCGTCGTCGTGAAATCCGCCAGGAAAGATAGCTGTTCGGAGTATCGATTCGCATCTGCAGCAGAATGATGGATTTCTTGGTCAACGAGAATCGCGCGGGCGGTCCCCCGAAGGAGCCTGTAATTAGGGAGACATGAGCGTGTCATGCTCGACATTCCGAAGCTGATTTCCAAGAAATGGTGGTTCTTGATCTTTAATCTGGGAACTACGTTGTACATGGTTCT
>Ga0335072_10002034_pt1 | contig 31876 bp, 33 predicted proteins | sample Lox_Sample_21_FD_206725 | JGI IMG/M metagenome (GOLD analysis project Ga0335072, IMG submission 206725) | Soil microbial communities from Loxahatchee National Wildlife Refuge, Florida, United States - Lox_Sample_2.1 | ecosystem: Environmental > Terrestrial > Soil > Wetlands | place: USA...
TAAGTTGCAACAGTAACCCGGGCCAGCGCGCTAGGGCAGATGGATCCGGGCCAAGGCTAATGCCGCGCCGCAAACATTGCATGTAGGAACAGGCGGCCTCGGCGGTCCGGCAGTGCGAACTCGGCAATACGCTAGCTCGCGTTTCTCACGTTGAGAAAAAACGGAATCGCGACGAGCTGCGTGATCACGGAAAACAGAATCAACGCCAGCATGGAAACGTCATAGAGCCTGCCAAGGATTACGCTTCCCACGAACCAGAAAATTCCATAACCTGCGGTGAAGATTCCATACGCCGATGGGCGCCGCTCGCGCGGAACCATGGTCGAAACCGCGGCTGGAATGATCGACTCATGTACGCCCATACCTAATCCCCAGAGGGCTGTTCCGGCCAGTGTTATCCCGAAACCACCGAGAAAGACCATCGGCGCCGATGCGGCGGAAATCACGGTCAAAGGCAGCAAGATCCAAAGCCCATAGCGATCGAACAACTTGCCAAAGATCATCGACCCGGCGCCACCCACGGCCATAGCGATCGAGTAGAAGACCGGGATCCACGTGGCGGGCACCACCGAGGCTTTCTGAAAGCGAAATGCAATCAGGGCGAAATCGGCGAAGCCGGCCGCAACCAGAGCCGCTCCTGCCAGATAGATCCAGAACGCGCGTGGCAATCCGCCCGCCTTGATCTCCCGCACCTCCGGTTCGAGATCCTCAGGCCGCGGATACTCCAGCCTTGCCACGACTAGCAAGGCGAGCGTGATCGCAGCCGGAATGACGAGTGCAGCGAAAGCCGGTCGATAACTTCTGCGCGCCGCCAGCACGGCCGCGACTACGAGCGGGCCGATCAGAGCGCCGGCCTGATCGAGGCCTTCGTGCAATCCGAAGCCCCATCCGTAGCCCATCTGTTTGGCCGCGTGCGAGAGCATCACGTCGCGTGGAGGATTACGAATCGCTTTCCCCACGCGCTCCAGCACGATCAAAACCGCCGCAACCTGCCAGCTCCCGGCGAGCGCCAGCAGGGGCACAGCACTCATTTGAATGACATAGCCGGCGAACGTAATCGGCCAGAATTGCCGTGTGCGCTCACTCACCGGGCCGGAGACCAGACGCAGACCATAGCCCATCAGTTCGCCCAGGCCGGCAACGATTCCGACCAGCGTTGCACTGGCTCCCAGAATCGCCAGATAGGGCCCAGTCACACTGCGAGCGCCCTCATAGACGAAATCGGCAAAGAAACTGACGACGCCGATGAGCACGACAAACTTCACCGCACGATTACGAATTTCGCTGTCCGGAACCGGTTCCGTCACATTCGCTCGCTAACAGATGGTTGGGGATTAACGCTGCTACGAATTGAATATCAGATTTTCGACCGCGAGAGAAATACTCGCGTGAAGACGAGGGGATTCTCTGCCGTGAAGACAAAAATGGCGCTGGACAGTTTCCGCCGGGTCATGCCGCCTGCTTGAACCTCACGCCTTTCCGGTAGAGCCCATCGCTGCCGACATCGAACACGCGGTTGTAACGTGCCCGGAAATTCTCAAGCGCTGCGGTCGCAGCGAATTCGATCAGTTGCTCTTCGGAAAAATGCCGGCGCAATTCCGCATAGAGTTCCTCACTCACATTCGACGGCGTGTCGGCCATGGCATCGGCCATGCGCAGCAAAGCCGCGTCATTGGGAGCAAAGCCTTCGAGATGTCCTTCGCGGATGGCAGCGATCTCTTCGTCGCTCAGGCCATACATTCTGCCTCCGGCAGAATTGGCGTCGATTCAAAACGGGCAGCCCACCCGCGCCGCAGTGCGCAGCGTCAGCAGCATGCGTTGTCGTTGCGGGACCGCCGCTTTCTGCCCCAGCAGCCACTCCGCCAGAGCGCTCAGCCAGAATACGCGGGGCACCCGGGCGGCGATCTTTTGCGGAGTCAAGTCGCGGCCGAGCATCTTGCGTACTTTGTTGAACACAAACCGCATCGCAAATGAGGTCTTCTGTGGATCGACCCCTTCCACTCTTGCCATGGTCCACTCCTCTCGTCTCGCCCCTGGTTCCATTCTCTCGCATCGGCTAGCGGCAACGTCAATTTGACGGGAACGCTAATGTGGGAGATATTTGGGATGTGGATGCCGAACGGACCATCGCCGAAATCGAGTGGCTGGAACAGATCTTCGCCGTTCCTGACAAGAGGCCGCTAACCGCAAGCGACCTTGTGGCAGCCAATCGAAAGCATGATGAGAAACAGGCCAACAGCCCGTGGTTTCGGCTCTGGCGGCGCTATGGCATCTGTTGCCGGCCCGAGGCTCCTACCCTCGCGGAACCAGAGAGGTAGGTTCACGTTGCTCCCCGTCGGCGAGCGGCCCTTCAGGCACGCATCCGACACGTCCGAGTGAAGCGGGCTTCAGCCCTCCTGCAACCGGATCTGCTCCCGAATCTCCCGCGCGTGCCGTTGCAGATCCCGCGCGAGCGCTAGACATGCGTCCTGCCTTGCCACGTCGTCCTCGCTCAAAGCGAAACGCGTGATACGATCGACTTCCCGCTCAATCGCTTCCAACCGCGCTCGCAGCGCGGCGAGTATCGGAGTGTCGAACGATGCGGGATTTGCGCGTCCATCGCGCGGCCGCAGCCGTTCCAGCACACGTCGCACGAGATCTCCAGCGCAGCTGGAAGAAGTCCACGCTGGGGCACATCGTTCGCCGAGAGCCACGTCGAGATACATATGTGACACTCCTCTTCGCTTTTGCTCAGACGCGGGGCGGAGGAAAAGGGGTCCGCTCCTACACAATCTTCTCGCCTACCGACTTCGCCTGGGTGAACAGCAGCAGATAATCCGGGCCGCCGCCCTTCGAATCCGTGCCCGACATATTGAATCCGCCAAAGGGATGGGCACCGACCATTGCTCCCGTGCACTTGCGGTTGATATACAGATTGCCCACGTGGAATTCGGCGATGGCGCGCTCGATCTTGTCGCGGGACTTCGTATAAATCGCACCAGTCAGACCGAACTCCGTATCGTTCGCGATCTGGAGCGCATGATCGAATCCGCGCGCCTTGATCACCGCCAGCACCGGGCCGAAAATTTCTTCCTGTTCGAGCTTCGATTTCGGCGGAATATCGGCAATCACGGTTGGCTGGATGAAATATCCCTCGCCCAGTTCCTTAATTCGCTCGCCGCCGGTGATGAGCCGCCCGTCTTTCTTGCCCTGCTCGATATAGCCGAGAATCGTCTTCATCGCGCCTTCGTTGATCACCGCGGCCATCGCCGCATTCTCCGCGGGATCGCCGACTTTGATTTTCTCCACGCGCGCTTTCAGTTGCTCGAGGAACTTGTCGTAAATCCGTTCGTCGATGATTGCACGCGAGCACGCCGAACACTTCTGCCCCTGGAATCCAAACGCGGACTGCGCCACACCTTCGACCGCGGCATCGATATCCGAGTCGGCATCGACAATGATCGCGTCCTTTCCGCCCATCTCGAGAATCGTGCGTTTGATCCACATCTGGCCAGGAGCCTGCGTCGCCGCAGCTTTGTTGATGTGCAGCCCGACTTCACGCGACCCGGTGAAAGCGATGAAGCGCGTCTTCGGATGGGCGACAATGGCGTCGCCAAAACTCGATCCCGCGCCCGGGCAGAAGTTGACCACACCCTCAGGCATGCCAGCCTCTTCGAGCAGTTCGACGAACTTCGCCGCAATCGTAGGAGAATCGCTTGACGGCTTGAGAATCACCGTGTTTCCGCTGACGATCGACGCCATCGTCATCCCGGCCATGATCGCGCAGGGGAAGTTCCATGGTGGAATCACCGCGCCCACGCCCAGCGGAATGTAGAGCAGGGAATCGCGCTCGCCCGGCAGTTGAATCGGCGTTTGCGTTTTCGCCAGGCGCAGCGCCTCGCGTGCGTAGAACTCGCAGAAGTCAAGCGTCTCGGAAATGTCGGCGTCGGCTTCGGCCCAGTTCTTCGAAACTTCAAACACCAGCCACGCCATGAACTCCATCTTGCGTTGTCGCAGCAGATCGCTCACGCGAAACAGCAGACTGGCGCGCTCTTCGACCGATGTCCGGCTCCAGGTTTCGAAGGCCTTCAGCGCAGCTGTCATAGCCGGCTCGACCTGCTCTTTGCCAGCTTTCTGATGAATTCCGACCACCTCCGACGGTTTCGCCGGATTCAGCGACTTGATCTTGTCCGCGGTTCTGACGCGCTTACCGCCGATGACGAGATCGTATTCGCGCCCAAGCTGGCTGCGCACTTTCGCGATCGACGCGCGCATGCGGCGCGCATTTTCTTCGTTGCGGAAATCGAAAAATGGCTCAGTCGTGAACGGGCCGGTATGCAGTCCGGAACGCGGCCGGACGGGCGCTTCTAAGGTTGCCATGGGAGTATTCCTTTCGGAGATGAATCGATGAGATCGATGTGCGCTTGGATTAGTTTACACCGCATAATGATCCGGGAATGGGCGTGGCTGGTCCGTTGTGTGTCGAGTTGGCATGGTGAGCGAGGCGTCGAGGTACACAGCCACATTTTTTTTGGCGGTCCGCGTAAAACCTTCTCTCGTAAGGAGTTACTTGCGCCAGATCTCGGCGAATTTCGGCAAAGTATTGAGCCGCAAGAAGTTACGACTAAGATCTTTGGAATCAGTGAGATAGCTGCGGTTCTATCTGTTTCATCGCGCATAGCAAAGATCCTTGCCGGATCGCTGCCATCCGCGTTGGAAGATCGTTCGAGCATGTTGCCATTTTGATACTTTCGGCGATTGTGAGTAAAGGTTATCCGTCACAGAAGGGGCGGGATGGGCTGTGGGAAACGTTGTGGCACCAGTCGGGGAGAAACTCTCGGCAGAAGCTCAAAATTCCGCGCCGGAGTGAAGCTTGGACACTCGCCGCCTCCCGCGAGGGAAGCCTGACTTGACGGGTCCGGAGTGAGATGGGGGCTATCGAGATTTTACGTCACCTTCGTGACGATGAGGCATCTAATCTTCGCACACACACGACAAGAACGCCGATGGCCGCGTACAGGCCATAGTTCATGACTGCAATGATCGCCCAGAAGGGCAATTGTTGGATTCCCTCGCAGTCGATGCAGGGAACTAACAAGAGCGAAGGCGGGCATAGGATGAATGACACCAGTCCCAAAGCCACTTCCGACGTGCTCAGAGATCGGGGGACGGTGCTGAAGGTGTAATAGATACCCAGAGCGGCTGCGATCACGAGGCCGCATAAACCAAGACCGTGAACAATCTTGTCGTCTGCCTTCATGTTGCGAAAGTTAGGAAACGTGTTGACGCGCCCACTTTGCCGTGAATGCGAACCCGAGGACGCCGGAGACGATCATAAGCGCCCACCACATCATCCCCCAGCCGTCATCTCCGCCGTCAGCGTGCACCAGCAGCATTACAGGAACGATTAAGGCGCCACCAAGAACGGCTGAAAGAAACCCTCCAATGATGGCTGTGAAAACCTGTTTGTCACTCATCTGCTGCAATTCTACGGGGGTTGTGCGGCCCAAACAAGATAACCTTGCGTAGGACTCTGGTAATTGACGCAACCAGGCGATATCACAAGCGTGCGTTTTTCGCTCGCCTTTTTCGGAGTGAGGGTTATCGGCATTACGCTCAAAGCCTTGTTTCCGGAACACAGCTGGGTCTGATGAGTGGCCCGACGGGGCTCTGTCCCTCGGCTGCCACTCGCGGCGAACGAGTCTATCGAGTCCATAAGGAAATCAAAATCCCCACCCTGTCGCACAAAACGCGACCAGGGTGGGGGACCCTGGAGAGCGCCGTTACGAGAAAACTACGAATGCAGAGCTGAGAATCACGCTTAGCGGACCACTCGCCCCGGTGCTACACTCTAGCGTTTTCCTGCGAGGTAATGATGGAGGTCAAAACTGCCGGCGTGGTCGGGGCGGGGACGATGGGCAACGGTATCGCCCACGTTTTTGCGCGTTCGGGATATAGCGTCATCCTGTGCGACATCGAGCAGCGCTTTCTCGATCGCGCGCTGGAAACCATTGGCAAGAATCTCGACCGCGAAGTGGCCAAGAATAAAATCGCGGCGAGCGACAAAGCTGCGGCTCTGGGACGCATTCAGGCGGTCACCGATCGCGCGAAACTGGCTGGTTGCGATTTCGTGGTCGAAGCGGCGACGGAGAAATTCGAGATCAAGACGGAAATCTTCCGCGATCTTGACCGGCTCACTCGTCCGGAGATCATTCTGGCTTCGAATACTTCGTCTATTTCGATCACGAAACTCGCAGCGGTGACGAAGCGACCGGAGAAAGTCATTGGCATGCATTTCTTCAATCCTGTGCCGGTGATGAAGCTGGTGGAAGTCATTCGGGGGCTGGCCACTTCCGACGAAACATTTTCCGAAACTCGTACCCTCTCGCTTAAGCTTGAAAAAACTCCGGTTGAAGTCAATGACGCGCCGGGATTCGTATCCAATCGTGTGCTCATGCCGCTGCTGAACGAAGCCATGTACGCGGTCATGGAAGGCGTGGCCACGCCGGAAGCCGTCGACGAAGTGTTTAAGTTGGGAATGAATCATCCCATGGGCCCGCTCACGCTGGCGGATTTCATTGGGCTCGACGTCTGCCTCGACATCATGCGCGTGCTGCACAGCGGGTTGGGAGATCCCAAATACCGGCCGTGCCCGCTGCTGATCAAAATGGTTGACGCCGGGTGGTTGGGAAGAAAGAGCGGAAGGGGATTTTACAAGTATTAGCTTCATCACGGAGGCTCTGAGATACGGAGCTTGGAACCGTCTGAGAACGTTCTTGGCCCGAGCGGGCAGGTTTCTCGACTCCGCAAAACTGCTTGCGAGCTCGCATCCTTTGCTGTGCCAGAAATGAGAATCGGGACTTGGGAAAGATCTCTCGAGTCTCCGGGTCACCGTGGTGAGATGATTTTTCTAAATGAAATCGGAACCCTCTACTCACACTGAAGCCTGGTTCTATGTGGTCGCAGCGCTGTGCGGCGCTGGTACCGGGATCGCGGATGTCATGGTCAACGATCTGCTGGTTACCGCGTTACTGGTGGTTGCTTCCTGCATGGTGCTGGGGGTGCTGTGTCCGCGCCGGCCGTGGCGATGGGTGCTGGTGGTTGGGGTTTTGATTCCGCTGACCGAACTAGCGGCTTACCTCGTGCGAACCGTGAGGCCGACGCGGGCGCAGATTTACGGATCGTTTCTCGCCTTCTTTCCCGGCATTGCCGGCGCCTACGGTGGCGCGGTCATGCGGCGGGTGTTTGAGAATCTGCAGCAAGGGAAATAACCCCGTATTTATTGTCATTGTCATCCCGAGGCGCGCGCGGTTTGCTGGACCGAAGGGAACGATACACTTTGCCGCGGCGGACAAAAATGCACAGGTCCTGAGCCGCAAAAGCCGCGGCTCCGGATGACATTTGAAGGTTAACGAATGAATTCGTCCTAAAGTTTTCCGGTAATCTGCCGATCTATCCTGCTGCGGCTTTTTCTCCGATCGCGAGTTGCGGTAAAGCTTCGGACCTCGGACGCGGCCGGCTAAGGAGAGACCCACAGTGAAAGGTCAAGCCGGAGTCTGGGGTCCGAAGATCAGGAGTCAGGGGCCAGGGATCAGCGGGACAGGAACGCTGCATCAGGTATCTGACCACTGCCCCCGGCCCGTGGCTTTGATCCTGACCCCTCTCTTGGCTTAACCAAAAAGTAACTCCCGAATTCACAGGCAACGCGGGTATGCTGGCGGACATGGGAGTTCGTGTCTCCATGGTGGCGTCGGGGAGCCGGGGGAATTGCGCGCTGGTGGCCAGCGCGCAGACGAGAATTCTGGTGGATGCGGGCATCTCCGCGCGCGAGACTTTCAAACGGCTCAAGTTGCTTGGCGAAGATCCGCGAGCATTGGGGGCCATTCTCATCACGCACGAGCATTCGGATCACATCTATGGACTTGCCACGCTGGCGAAGAAGCTGAAGATTCCTGTGTTCATGACGGGAGCGACGCATCAGGCTTGGGCGCGGGCGGTGCGCAATGAGAAAGGCGAGGCGCCGAAGGTTGAGAAATTCGAGCGCTTCGCATCCGGCTGCAGCTTTCAGATTGGAGACATCGCGGTGCAGCCGTTCACGATTCCGCATGATGCTGTCGATCCAGTCGGATTCACGTTTCGCGCCGAAGGCGTCAAGATCGGGCTGGCCACCGATCTCGGATATATTCCGGTTAGCGTACGCGATCATTTGCGCGGCTGCGATGTGCTGATCATGGAATCGAATCACGATCTGGAAATGTTGCGCGGAGGGCCGTATCCGTGGTCGGTGAAGCAGCGCGTGATGAGCCGCGTGGGGCATCTGTCGAACGAGGCGCTCGCGGATTTTCTCACCAGCGACTATGATAATAGTGCAACGTTTGTGGTTCTGGCGCATCTGTCAGAACAGAACAACCATCCGGAGATAGCCCGACGGGGTGCGGAAAGGGCTTTGGCCGCTCGCGGCAGCCTGTTCCAGAACCGGCTCCTGCTGGCTACGCAATCTGAAGCACTGGCTCCGATCTGCCTGTAATGTTTTGGTTGATTTGGCGTCCCATGAGTCAGGAGTGTATCGATCCTATAGTCGGTAAGATTCTCGCTGGATGGCGGTACGACATTTCCCATCTTGCTGCCGAGATGCGCGGCGACTATGAGAGCCATCTCAGAGGCTGCGGGCTTTGCCGCGGGCGGCAGAAAATTCACCGCATTGTTGATGTCGGACTGATTGTGCTGGCGTCGCTTTCCGCCTTCGTGTTTTTACTTGCCTTTGGAGTGATTCGGCATTTTGCGCCGCGACACGAGTTCTGGCTGGAGATTGCGGCGCTGGCGGGATTCGCAACTTCCGCCCTGATCTGGCTGGGAGTTGCGGTGGCAACGCCCGCACCGGTGACGGTGCTCGATGCGGCGAAGGAAGGGGCGCGGCGGGTGCATGACCGGTTGCCGGAAGAGATTCGGCAGCGGCTGCCGGAAGAAATCAGGACGAAGATTACGGGGACATAAGAGCAGAAGCCCCACTCCTTCGCACAGAACCCGGCTAGGATGGTGCACCCTCGGGAATAGGTAATTTCAGGCTTTGATGTGGCAACTCGCCAAGCCACGCTTTTCCAGATATTGCTGATGATAATCTTCGGCGGGATAAAACGTCACCGCAGGGACGATCTGGGTGACGATTGGTTTTGAATAGCGATGCGCTTTCTCGAGCGCTTCTTTTGATGCTTGTGCTTCCGTGGCCTGTTCGGGGGAATGATAGAAGATCGCGGAGCGGTATTGGGTGCCCCAGTCCGGGCCTTGGCGATTTAGCTGCGTGGGATCGTGGTTCTCCCAGAAAATATTGAGCAGGTCGGCATAGCTAACCTTGGTGGGATCGTATTCGACTTCCACGGCTTCCGCGTGACCGGTGCCGTCGGTGCAAACTTCCTTGTACGTAGGATTATCAGTCTTTCCACCGCTATATCCCACGCGGGTGGAAATCACGCCGGGAATTTGTCGAAATGTGACTTCCACGCCCCAGAAGCATCCTGCCGCGAATGTGGCTTTTGCCATGATGTGTCCTCCGTTGGCTTCGCCCGCCTGGACCAGAGCGTCCGGGGCTACAAAGTTCCTGGTAGCCACGACATCGGCACCCAAGTCCACAGAAATATACATCTTAGATGACGCAGTTCGCGGAAAGTGACGGAAGTGTAAATTTCCGGTCGTTTTGCCCTATGGTTCATTGACGCTCTCACGTATTCGGGGTAGAGTCCGAACGGGTATGTCTCTGGAGTAGTGTATTGAGGTTCTCGATCGGCCAAATCCAATCGCTGCGGACACTTGGGCGCGGGCTTGCCATTCTTCTGGTGGTGGGAATGGGGGCGCAGGCCGCCTTTGCAGTAAGCCCGTTCACGCCGCAGATTCGCCTGGGATATCGAAGCGGAGATCAGTGGGAGCCTGCCATGGCCGCTGACGGCCATGGGCACATCTACGTGCTGTATCCGCAATACGGGGCTGTGCCGAACTGCAGCACATGTACCGCTCCCACCATGGCGTTGGTCATCAGCGATGACAATGGCGCGACGTGGCAGCCTTCGCGGCCGATTCTGCCGATCCCGACCGGACAGTTTGATGCGCAGATCGTGGTGGATCCGCTGGACCGGCAAACGGTCTATGCATCATGGCTGCAGAACAAGAAGCGCGACGTGATCGTGGCGCGCTCGCTCGATTTTGGCCGCAGCTGGACGTTCGCCTGGGCGGCGCGCGCGAGCGACGATGCCGATAAACCGGTGCTGGCGGTGCGTGGAACCGATGTATACGTTGGCTTCAATCACGATGAGAAATTCTTTGTGGCGGCGTCGCACGATGCCGGGCAGATTTTCAGCGTCGTGAATGTGAATCCGAATGAAGGGCCGGGGTGGTCGCTGGCCGGAGGAGCGACCGTAGATCCTGCAGGGAATGTGTTCTTTGGATGGACTGCGTATGCACGGCAGTTGTTGCCCACGCGTCCGGTGAGCGTTTATGTGAGCCGTTCCGCGGACGGCGGGCGCACGTGGAATACGACTTTGCTGGATGTTTCAGGCGTGCCGCCATCCTGCGATTTGGAGAACTGCGAAACGGGATATCTGGGTGCCCAGATCGCGTTGTCGTCCGATTCTGCGGGTACTTTGTACGCGTTGTGGAATGCCGGTGCAGCCAACGGCGGAGCCGAGCGCATTTACTTTTCGACATCGATCACCGGCGGCGCAAGCTGGTCCGCTCATGTGAGCGTTTCGTCGGCCGGAGGGAGAGTCGAGCATTGCTTTCCGGCGATTGTCGCAGGGACACCGGGAGACGTTCGTATTGGCTGGATGGATATGCGCGCGTCCACCGCGCATGAGATGCTCTGGAATACGTTCTATCGCAGTTCGACCAACGGGGGCGCGACCTGGAGCGCGGAAGTGCAGCTTTCAGGACCGGCGCGCGGTTACGACTACATTCTTCCTGCTGGATTTCGCTTCCCCTTCGGCGATTATTTCAGCATGGCCATCGATGATCAGGGCACGACCCACGTTGTCTGGGGCGAAGGCCAGGATTACAAATCTCCGGGATCGATCTGGTACGCCCACGGACGCTAGCCCGAGACCTGAAGGCATCCCTTTCCGAATATTCGCCAGGGCTTTGAATGATTCGCGCGATTAGCGCGTCGGGACCGCTTCTTCAGCCTGATGGCTTTCTTTGGACAGCTTGCGCAGGGAGAGCCGTTCATGGTGCGCGAGCAGCAATCCCACCGGTACGATGGCGGCGAAGGTTACCAGCCACAATAGAATTCCGCAGCTGGCGGCAAGTTCGGTCGGAGCGGCGAACGGACCGGAAAGAATGGCGATGACCGCGAGCTGCGAGCCTCCTCCGACGCCGGGAAGTTGCAGAATGGATCCGGCCATGCTGGCGCCCATCAGAATCAGAACCTGCAGCAAAGGAATGTCGAGAGCGGCGGCATTATAGGAGTGCGTGACGGCCTTATAAGCGAGCGCGATCAGATACCACATGCCGACCGAAGTGAATGCGGCCCAGAACAGGCCGGTCGGGCCGTGGATGGTGCGAAGGCCGACGCCGAATTTGCGGACTTCAGCGGCGGCCCGCTGTCCTAAATTTCGCGGCAGATGCGAGAACGAGCGCTCGGTCCAGTGGGCAATTTTTTCTCCCCACTTGTTAATGAGGACGGCGACGATGGCCACGCCGGCGACCAGCAGATTCAGCAGGAGCACGCCGACACGAAGCGCGCGATAGAACGGGCCTGGGTCGGGGATGGAGAGCATGCCGCCTTCGCAAAAGACCGCGATGGCAAGCAAGAGAGCGAAAGCACCAAAATCGAAAATGCGTTCTACAGCCCAGACCGCGAGTTGCGAGGAAAATGAAAGATCGGTGCGGCGGGCGATCAGATAGGGGCGAATGAATTCGCCGGCGCGGCCGAGCAGAGCGAGTCCGGTGAATCCGATGACGGTGGGCGAAACCAGTTCGCTGATCTTTGCCTCGGGTTTTACAGGCTGCAGAAAAACTTTCCAGCGCACCGCGCGGACGAGGTATCCCAAATAAATCAGGCTGATCGCATACAGCACGCGCAGCTTGTTTATGCGATGGGTCTGGCTCCAGAATGTGGCCCAGTCGAAGCTGTGCCACTCGCGGTACTGGATATAAAACAGGACGGCCAGAATCAGAAACACGACCGCACTGGCCAGAATACGCTTACGATCCATGAACAGGAAAACTCCGCGCCGCAGCCCCTGAACGCGAAGTGGGAAACGGCAACTCCAAGGTAAATGAGCGGGCGGAGGGGGTCAAACGACTTGTGGGAGCCGACCATCCGCTCCCACTAGTTCCCCGGCAAAGATTTAGCCATCTCCAACATGGCATGATGATATTTCTCGTGCGCGAACTCGCGCGCAATCTGCCACCCCTGACCGAGATAGAACTGCACGGCAACCACATTGGACCGCACGACCCGAAGGCGGCACGTCTGGTGGCCACGGGCAGCGATCTCAGCTTCACCCTGCGCGAGCAGCATGCTCCCAATGCCTTGTCGACGGTGCTCACGAAATACCCACAGGTCGCTAACCCAATCCTGTTTGGTTATGATCACGCCCACAATCTTTTCATCAGAAACTGCCACCCATGCTATGGGCCAGTCCTCGGCTTTGAACTCCAGGGGGACGGGATTCGGAGCAAAAAGATCACGAAATGTCTCATTTGCGACTGTCTCTATTAGATCCCGTACTGAACCGTATTCGCTGGGTTGTGGTCTCCGAAGGATGGTCATCCAGCCATCGTACTTGAGAGCGGTGGGGGTTGCCGCGACCCTGATTCACAAGCGATCCGGAAACTCCGGTCGCAACCCCCAGGGGATCTGCGAATAGGTAACCGGCCTTTATTTGCTCGGTTCGGCTTTGGCCTGAGTCGTCGTGTGGGACGGGCTGGCTTTGGCGGTTTTCGTTGTGTTGGCGCCCGTGCGCATCTGCGTTTTCTGAGCGGCTTTCTGCTGCGCCAGTTTCTTCCGATTGAAATCCTTTACCACGCGGGCCACGTAGGCGCGCGTCTCATAGTAGGGAGGAATCCCGCCGAATTGCTCGACGCGCTGCGGGCCGGCATTGTAGGCCGCCAGGGCTTTGCGAAGATCGAAGTTGTAGCGTTCGAGCAGTTCGCGAAGATACTTCGTTCCTCCCTCCACGTTGGCTTGAGGATCGAATGTGTTGGGCACGCCGAGTTGCGAAGCCGTGCCGGGCATCAACTGCATGAGCCCTTGCGCCCCCTTGGGGGAAACGGCGTGGGGATTGAAATCACTTTCAGCTTTGATCACGCTGTTCACGAGATCGGGATCGAGACGGTATCGTCCGCTAGCCTGATTGACAACGTCGGCGAGATCGGTTTGCGGATGCGACGGGAATGCGGACGACAAGATGGGAGCACCGGAATCTTTGCTCGCGATGGGCGGTGGATCGGGAGCGGCTTCGTAATGATCTATGTTCGCGGTCGGGACATCCACATAATTTGTGCAATCGGCGCTAATGCACAGACGAGTGGAATCCCCGACGATTTCATGGCGTTCGTGCTGAATGGTGAATCCATTTTTGAGAACCGCGACTTCGGCGGCAAAGCAGGGAACGGCGGTGATCGCGAGAATAGCGATCGCGCAGACATTCCGAAATGAGAGAAGAGAACGCATCTTGAAATTGTTTTGTCATCCTGAGGACTGCGCTTTTTGGCGGACCGAAGGACCTATGCATTCCGCCGCCGCAGGCAAAGTGCATAGGTCATTCGCCGCAAAAGGCGCGGCTCAGGATGACAATCGAATTTCTAACGTCAACCTTTACTCGGCTGCGGTGACTACTTCGCCTAGCATCATTTCCACGGCCTCGGCGAGGCCGCAGGCATTGTTGCTGCTGGTGATGTGCCACCCGCGGGCGCGCAGTTCCTCGCAGGCATTTCCCATGATAACCGGGTATCCGGCAAACTCAAGCATCTCGACATCATTATGATTGTCACCGACGGCCATGACCTCCTCGCGGCGATAACCGCGGTGCGCGGCCCAACGCTCGAGCGCGTGTCCCTTGGAGCAACCGGCATTGAGCACGTCGATCATCAAGAGATCGCGCTCAGGATACTCGGTGCGCAGGATCGTGACCATCCCCTCCAGGCCTGAGTTGTTCAGTACCTTGAGTGCGCGGGCCATGCGCTCCATGGAGCCGCAAAACATCGCCTGGATTGGATCGGTCACGAGTGCGCGCTCGATGGGGATTACGAAATCGATGTACTGCATATTCTTTTCGAGCCAGCGCTGAATGCTGAGGCTGAGTTCGTCGAGCCGTTCGAGAACGAGCGTGCCCTTGGTTTCCTTGTCAAAGGTCAGAACGGTGTTGCCGCGGAATTCCTGCATGGCGGCGCAGACGCGGCGGCAAGTTTCGACGGGCATCAGGTCGCGATGAAAGGTTTCGCCGGAGAGCGAGCGCGTGACGGCGCCGTTGGAGCTGATGAGCCCGAGATCGAATCCGAGCTGCCTGACGATGGGCAAGGCGAACGTGTGACGACGGCCAGTCACGACCACAATTTCGATTCCCGCGGTGTGGGCGCGGCGAAGCGCCGCGAGATCGCGCTCGGAAATCTGAAATTGTGGATTGAGGAGCGTGCCGTCGATATCGGTCGCCAGCAGCCGGATGGGGCAGCGAGTCACCACTGCTCATTCTAGCATTGCAAGAATTGGGGTTTACCATCGGCCAGTTCGGTTGCGCGATAAACTCCACAAAGCAGTCCAGATTTCATTCCCGGCCTGTTTGTGACTTCTCCAAAGCGGCGAGGAGGTCAGGACTGTCGCTCGAGCGCAAGAACTCGTAATTGTCAATCATGGCGGCGATGCCGGTCCGCAGGGAAGGAAGCGGCGGTTCGACGCGGATAACTCGCGCGGTAAAGCGCACGCGCACTGCCTCCGTCAAAGTGATGTGGGGCGGAAACGTGAGTGTGACTTGCAGCGGAGTCCCCGGGGCCAAGGGGCGATCCAGATAAAAGAACACGCCGCGGGCACTGACATTCTGAGTTTCGGTCTGAAGGTCTTCTTCTGTGAAGTGAACAATCGCGGGCAAGCGCATATCGAAGCGCCGCATCATCCGCCGTTCCTGGGAGAGTGCTGGCATTTTTCCACGCCCCGAGGAGTCGATCGTTTCCGACCGAACTCCGCTGCAATGACCCCACAACATGCACAGCCGGTGACTCCAATCTATAGAACTCACAGCCAGATGCAAAACTAAAAATGGAGCCTCAGAATAAAGTCGATCAATCCGGAGCACCCGAGCCCCGGCGCGGAGGTAAGATTTTTGTCGTTCCGGCATCTTGGCTGCGCTCCGGCCGCATCTGAGGAATCTGGTGCCTGGGGGCGCGGGGGCGGTCGCTTGACTTGGGCATCGGCGTGATGTTTTAGTATCTATTTAATTTTCTTCCGCCAGTTCCAATGACCAGAAATCCGCGGGTATACCAAAGCTCCCGCTGAGCACGGGCGCGCAACCGAAACGGATGCATGTGCCGAGTTCCACTCAACTCTGATCGAGGCGAAAAAAAGGACTTCTGGTTGAAAAACGGCGGGGAACGCCGCCGGAGCTATGAGCGCAATACATTGCAATAAATTATAGAGACGAACGCTGTGGGCCAATCTGAGCTGATAGTGGAGGAACGCGTGAACGTAAACCGCCGTTGGTTGGGAGCATCCATGACACAAGTTCGTGTTCTGGCTGGTGTGGTGGCGCTGCTCGGTGCGGGGGGGCTGCTTTTGGGGAAGTCTCGCATGGTCCACTCGCAGATCGCGTATGGCGGCGGTCCAGTCTTCGGACCTGAAGGGGCGCTGCCATTGTCGCAGCCCGTTTCTGCGCGTGCATCCTCCGATGAACCTTTGCCCGCCCGCGAGGCAGCCGAGATCAAGGCGCATTCGCTGATGGCGGGTTTGCCGTTGATGTTCGAGCCGAATCAGGGGCAGGCCAATCTGGACGCGAGTGATCCCCGCGTGAAGTTTATTGCCCGGGGCGCGGGATACGTTCTCGCTCTCGGCTCGGAAGGCGCGATTGTTACCGTACGCGCTCGCCGCAGTTCGCAAGCTTCCGGTTTTCGTTCCCTTGAGCCGGCGCAATTCCAAACGGTTCGCATGAGGCTGGCGGGGGCGAACGCCCACGCCAGAATCGACGCCATCGATGCGCTTCCTTCCAAGAGCAACTACCTGTTGGGCAACGATCCGGCCAAGTGGCGGCGGGGAGTGCCGCAATTTGCGCGTGTGCGCTACCAGGATATTTATCCCGGCATCAATCTGGTTTTCTATGGAAATCAAGGCCATTTGGAGCACGATTTCCAGGTTGCTCCCGGAGCCGATCCGTCGCAAGCCCAGTTGCAATTCGATGGGGCCGAGAGGCTGGAGTTGGACAATGGTGCGCTCCGGATTCGGCTCCGCGATGGAGAATTACGGCTCGAGGCTCCGCGCGTGTATCAGAGAGTCGACGGCCGCGAGCAGACAGTCTCCGCGCATTATGTTCTTCGCGGGACGAATCGCGCCAGCTTCGCCGTTGGACCCTACGACCGCACGCGTGAACTGGTGATCGATCCGGTACTAAATTTCTCGTCATATTTTGGCGGTAGCGGCGATGAGCTGGCGACCTCGGTCGCGATCGACGGGGCAGGATTCATCTATCTCACCGGTTCGACCGATTCCACACTGCTTCCGACCGCAGGTACAAGCATTTTTCAGACATCGCTGAAGAGCACGCCGCCAGCGGCGAACCTGTACATTGTCAAGCTGTTTCCAACCAACGTCGATCCGCTGGTCTACGTGACGTATTTGGGTGGCACAGGCAGCGACACCCCGGCTCCTTTTGGCGGTATCGCAGTGGATGGCGCGGGTGACGCGTATGTGGCGGGTACGACCACTTCCACGGATTTTCCGACGACAACAACGGCCTACCAGACCACGCCCATATCGTCCGGTCAGCACGTTTTCGTCGCCGAGCTGAACACGACAGCCTCGGCGCTGAATTACTCGTCCTATCTTTCGGGAAATGGGACTGAGTCCGCGAGTGGAATGACGATCGACACTGCGGCCGATATCTACGTCACAGGCACCACCAGCTCCAGCAATACCGCCAACCCCACTGGCACGCCGCCAACGCAATTCCCGGCGAGCGGAATACCCGCGGCGCAAGCCTATCAGGGCAGCTCTAAGGGAGGTGCGCTGCAGTTTTTCGTGACCAAGGTGGACACTGCGGGGGTAGGGGTGGCCAGCATTGCCTACTCGACCTATTTCGGCGGTGGCAGTTTCACGGGCAGCGGATTGGTTCCTTGCAGCAGCATCAGCCCCGGTTCCACTGTTAGTGGACTGGTGGCTTGCGGCGGTGGCATCGCGGTCGATACGAATCTGAATATCTATTTCAGTGGAACCACCAATTTCCTTTACACCGGACAGGACAGCGGCACCGACTTTCCGATCCTCAACGCGTACGAGTATTGTCTCGATTCACTGCCGCCGGCAACATACACCTACGCCCCGACCTGCATTTATAACTCGGGAAGCCCTGCCCCGAGCGCGACAGATGCATTTGTGGCGAAGCTGACGAATCCGAACGGCGTTGGCGTGCTCGTGGGCCAGCAGTTGCAATGGTCCACGTATCTGGGCGGGTCGGCCAATGACTTTGGGAACGGGATCGCGATTGATCCCGGAGCAGCCAACGTCTACTTGGTTGGAACCACAAACTCGACCGATTTTGTCACTCACTTGCCTACAGTGACCGGACAATTTCAATCTACGCCTGGATGTGCATCCTGCGGACTAAACGACGCGTTCGTAGCACGGTTTCCGAACCTTACGCCGACGTCGACCACATTGAGTCTGGCACTGGCATATTTTTCCTATTTAGGTGGAAGCGGCAACGACGCAGGATTAGCGATCGTCGCGGATAATACCAATGGCGCTCTGGTCACGGGATATACTCTGTCGGCAGACTTTCCCTTCTATCCACCGACGGGAGCGATCCAGAGTCAACTGTGCCCCACGGTGCCCGGTTGCCCCAACGGAACACAGCAGGATGCTTTTGAGGCTCGGCTCAACACTGTCGTTCCTCCCGGCGCCAATAATAAGACCGGCTCCTACGCGACATATTTCGGCGGAGGCACGAGCGACACCAGCGGGGTGATGGCCACAACCCAGGGCTCTGGCATCGCTCTGGATTCGAACCAGAATGTTTATTTTGCTGGAAGCACCAACACCACCGATCTGCAGGAAACCGTAACGACACCACCGCTCAATACCAACCAGGGTGGCTATGACGCATTTGTGACCCAGTTGCGCGCGGCGCCGGCGGTGTCGATCTATGGTGTCGCCACGCTCGGTACGAATCAGACTTTCTTTCCGGCCGGGAATCCTGCGACGTTTACGTATACGATCACCAATAACGGGCAAGATCCCGCCTACAACCTGATCGTCATTGACAACCTGCAGCCAGCCAATTCGAACAGTAATGTTACGGTTACGTTCGATTCCGCGAGTTCAACCGCGGGGAGTTGCGGGACTGTGACCACCAATGGAAGTGTGAGCTGCACGATCGGATCGCTGCAACCGGGTTCGATCGCAACCGTGACGTTCGTGATCACGCCGATGGCAAATAACAGCGGAACGCCCGCAGGCTTCACCGGCGGTCAGGTTTCGGTGATTGGCCAGAACAACATAACGCTGGCGGTGACCGAGGTCCCCGCCCAGATGTCGGATTTCGGCATTACCGCGTTCCCTTCGAACGTCAGCGTGGCGGCGGGCCAGACTGCAACTTATCAGGTGCAACTGACTCCACATCCTGTTTTCGGCACCAACGTTTCGCTCTCTTGCACGGGGGTGCCGACTTCGGCCTCGTGCAACTTCACGCCAAACAACTCCATCTCGTTGCAGGGCAGCAGCCCCGCGAGTGCGACTCTGAATCTGACGACGACTGCGCAGACGATTATCACCGCGAGCTCGAAATCCGAATGGCGGCGCTTCTACGGTGTTTTCCTGGGAGTTCCGGGACTGGCGCTGGTCGGCATCGGATTTGGCGGAGACCGGCGCCGGCGTTGGCGGCTGACGGGATTGTTCCTGGCACTGCTGGTGATGGCGCAGTTGCTGTCGTTGCCGGGCTGTTCCACAATTCAGACTCAGCCACCGCCGACAGGTACGCCTTCCGGCCAATACCAGATCACGCTTACGGCGACCTCGGGAAGCGACACGAAAAACATTCCCATCCAGCTGACGGTGACTCCGTCTCCGTAGAGGTGAGGGGACAGATGCCCCATCCAATCCTCGAATTACTGGTTTTGGCTTGAAACGCACGCGACTTCAGCCGCGCCATCTGGCTCATGGACGATTCCGCCTTTAAAGTCTTTGCTCTCAGCGGCTGAAGCCGATGCATTTTGGCTGGTTCTTTCGGGCACGCCTGAAGGCGTGCCCTTCCAAGACAGGTGCGCCCTACCAATAAAAAGCGAGGCGGTGACACCTAAGCTCCGGCTGAGAGCTTGTGATGGCTCTTGGCTTCTGCAATGCCGTACTGGCGGATTTTGTAGAGAAGAGCCTTGTAGCTGATCTGCAACAGCGCGGCGGCCTGCTTGCGGTTCCAGTTGGTCTGTTCCAGAGCCTGAGTGATTGCCTGGGCTTCAGCCTCATCCTTGGCGCTGCGCGCGACGGACTTCAGCCCTCCGGTATCATTGGATCGCTGTGCGGAATCGCCTCGGTTTCCGCCAGGGCCGTCGTTTTTCGGGAGCAACTCAGCCATGGCGAGACTCTCGTCGCCGAGAATCAGATAGCGCTTTAAAAAATTATTCAGTTCCCGCAAGTTTCCGGGCCAGGAATGTTCCTGACATGCCTGCAACAGCGCGGGCGAAAGGGGCAGCGAAGGACGTGCGTACTGCTCGGACATGCGCGACATGGAATGTTTTAGAAGGATTGGAATTTCCTCTTTACGTTCGCGCAGCGGCGGTAGGTGAAGCGTGAAGGCATTCAGCCGATAGTAGAGATCTTCGCGCAGCCGCTTGGTCGCGAGCGCCTCCGGGATGTTGATGTTGGTCGCGGCCAGAATACGAACATCAACTTTGATGATGGAGCGGCTGCCCAAGCGCGAGAACTGCTGATCCTGTAAAACGTGCAGAAGCTTGGCCTGCAACAGCGGCGGCATTTCCCCGATCTCATCGAGCAGGATGGTGCCTTTGTTGCAGAGTTCAAACTTACCCGGCTTGGCATGGGTTGCGCCGGTGAACGCGCCCGGTTCATAGCCGAACAGTTCGCTTTCCAGCAGATCGGCGGGAACGGCAGCACAATTCACTTTCAGGAATGTCCGATGGGCGCGGGGAGAAAGTTTGTGAATCAGCCGCGCCAGAACTTCTTTGCCGGTACCGCTCTCGCCCAGCAGAAGGACAGGGATATCGACGTTCGCGACTAGCGCCGCTTGCGAGCGAATCTTGCGCATCTCGGGACTGGCAGCGATGAAGAATACGTCGTCCGAGAGTTCCTCGACTTCGCCGCTGTAGGCGACTTTGCCCTTTGCGAGACTCAGATCGATGACAGCGTCGAGTTCCGCTTTCTGAAACGGTTTCGTGATGTAGTCCTGGGCGCCGAGTTTCATGGCCTGGACGACTTTGCGAGTGTCGCTGACGCAGGAGAGCATCACGACTTTGACGGCCGGTTGCAGTTGCCGTAACTGCTCGAGCGTTTGCAGACCGTCAATACCGGGCATGAGCACGTCCAGAAGAACCAAATCTGGCTGCAACCCCTTTTGCAAGCGCTCAACCGCTTCTTCGCCCGTGCTGGCGGTTTCGACCTTGTAGTTGTCGACTTCGAGCAGCGTCTTGATGTACCGGAGCATGCCGGGTTCGTCATCGACGAGCAGGATGTTCGCCGCAGACTTCATCGAGATTTTCCTTTTGCCGCCGGGGGAGAGATTTTCGCCGCCACTGGTTTATATGGAATCAAAAATGAAAATTTGCAGCCCGCGCCCGGTTCGCTCTCGACCCAGATTTTTCCGTCCATGGCTTGCACCAAGCGGCGGGCGATCGCGAGTCCCAGCCCCATGCCTTCTTCCTTTTCATTCGAAGACATGCGAAAGAAATCGTCGAACACTTCGAGATGAAACTCCGGGGGAATGCCCGGCCCTGTATCAGCCACGCTGATCTTCAAGGCATTGGGCTGTTTCAAATCCTGCTTTCGCCGCTCGGACGCAGAGGGAAGGGAAGCGGCGCGCCGATCCCACATATGCGGCTCAGCGTGCAGCCACACCGTTCCACTGGGCGGAGTGAATTTATAGGCATTTTCCAGCAGATTCGAAACCACGCGTTCCAGCTTTGGAGCGTCGAAGGGGAATACAGGAACATTCTCGTTGCCGAGGAAATACAGCGCGAGTCCTTTTCCCTGAAAGCGATTCGACCACAAACGACAGACTCCGCCCAGGCATTCGTTGATGTTGCCGGGTTGAAAGTGCATGTGCAGGCCGCCAGTTTCCAGGGCGCTGTAGGTGAGAAAATCCTGGACAAACTGCTGCAAGCGTTTTCCGCTGGCCTGCATGTCGCGCAGAACGGTGCGTTGGCGCTCGCTCAGGGGACCAAGTTTTTCCGTCTGCAAAAGCTCGACGTAGCCGTTCAGAATCGAGAGCGGAGTTTTCAGATCGTGCGCGGCGGAAGCCAAGGCATTCGTGGTGCGCTGAAAGCGGTCGCGCAATTCTTTGTATTCGGCTGGCAGGTTTTCGGGAGCAGGGAGGTCCGCGGCCTGCGCCGGAGAAGGTGCAGCAGCGGCCGAAACTGCGGCGCCCGCGTCGGGCGCACACGGACTCTTATGGGCACTGGCCATTGAGAAAACCACAGAATCTGCGGGGAGGAACCTGCACGCTCTGGTGCGTTCCAGAGAGCTGGCTAGCGAAATCGTATTGCCAGTCCGCCAGCCTTGTCAACGAAAAAGACAAGCAAATTACCCAAGTGTGGCAAAAGCTTGCACTTGGCCTTGGGCGCCACACCACGCCATCCATGCCACCGCAAAGCAAAGACGAAACGTGTTTGGTGAACCCGGCCTACTGTCGCGGGTTTTGTCGGTGCCGTTACGGCGGAATATAGTGTTTTGCGGATGCGGTTCAGGGTTTCATCCGGGTTTTGGCCACAAGGATGCTGAAAATCTCGGGTGCGAAGCGCTCACCAGCGTTCGTCGAGCAACGGCGCCAGACCGGGAATCGAGCGGCGAAAGTGGGTACGGTTGCCGCTGCCGATACCGGTTTTTGTCCGCAGCCGCGACCGTAACTCTAACGAAATCCTGGAGTTTGCGACCGCGCTGAATGTAAGCGCGGGCGGCATGCTGGTCGCCGTTCGCAAGATACCGCCGCTGACCTCGGAAATCAACCTTGAGATTCCCAGCGCACCCGTCTCGGCTCTGGCCAAGGTCCCCAAAGCCACGCGCGGCCTGCGAGCGCGGATTCTGCGTTCTACTCCCGCGGAAGGCTACAATCTGCTTGGGGTAAAGTTCTCCCAGCCGTTGCTGCGGTCGCCGAATCTCGCCAAGACAAGAAAACGGAAAGCGATTTCTCTTGCGTGAAAATCTTTTCCCACGATTTGGGAGCGTTTATTACGATCGTGACCCTGCGCGTGTTACCCTTCCGTGATGCTGTGGCTCTTTGGTAAGTTGATCTCCTGCAACGACATAAGCTAGAGTCGCCTCGGTTGTTGAGGACCCGCGGTGTTTGGTGTTCGGCATGCAGATTTACGAGTTGTCTCCTCCTGAAGCCGCAAGCCTTTCATGATGACCAACGGTGTAAACACGCTAGTCCAGCCTCTGGGCGAAATGCCGCCGGAGTCGATCGTATTTGGGCGCACGGAAGCGATGCAGGCGGTGCGCGAGCGCCTTTCGAAACTGGCTGCAGCCAATGTCCCGGTTTTGATTCAAGGCGAAAGCGGAACCGGCAAAGACATTATTGCGCGCATGATCCACGCGGCATCGCCGTGGCGTACTGGACCATGGGTGAAAGTGAATTGTCCTGCGATTCCCGGAACATTGCTCGAAAGCGAGTTGTTCGGATACGAAAAGGGCGCGTTCACCGGTGCTTACGGAATGAAGCCAGGCCGGGTGGAGATGGCGCACCGGGGCACGCTGTTTCTGGATGAGATTTCGGAACTCGATCTCGGGCTGCAATCGAAACTGCTGCAACTGCTGCAGGATGGGCAGTTCTGCCGCATCGGCGCGCAGGAAGACAAGAAAGTCGAAGTGCGGGTGGTCTGCGCGACCAACCGAAAACTGGAGCAGGAGATCGAAAACGGCACATTTCGCTCCGATCTGTTTTACCGCATAAACGTTGTGAATCTGTATCTGCCGCCGTTGCGCGAGCGCGCAGCTGATATTCCAGAATTGATCGCGTACTTCCTCGAGTATCACAACCGTAAGTACAACTGCCGTGCCAAACCGCTCTCGGCCGAGATGATGAATACGTTAGGCAAATATCACTGGCCGGGGAATATTCGCGAACTGGAAAACCTGGTCAAGCGCTATGTGATCCTGGGCAACGAAGACGTGATCTCGACTGATCTGGCGCCACGCAATCCGGACTTTTTCAACGCCGAGATTCCGCTGGATGGTCCCATCTCACTCAAGAAGCTTACCCGGCAGGCGGTGCGGGAACTGGAGCGGAAGGTCATTTTGAAAGTGCTGCAGAATCACCACTGGAATCGCAAGCAGGCCGCGCGCACCTTGAGCATCAGTTATCGGGCGCTGCTGTATAAAATTCGTGATGCCGGTTTGCCTTCGAACCGCAGCCTGAAGCGGCAGGCGGAAGATGTGCCCAAGCAGGACGTCGCTGCCGATTAGCAGGCAACTCGGACGTCTGGCTTCAGAACTCAGACCGCAGACCTTCGGACCGGATCGAACTCAGAGAGCCCGACCTTGCGACAGCAAATCCTAAGTAAGGTTTATCTGTTTACGAAGTCTTGATCTGCATTGTTGCCGCGGAGACAAGTTCGAACTTCCCCGATTTCAGGCTTCGGAAGGCGGCATCCAGCACCTGCTGGTTTCGCCAGCCTTCTTCTCCGGAGATCGGAAAGATCGCTTGACCCTCAACGGCCGCGGAAAACGCGTCTATCTGGCGGGCATAGGCATCCGCGTTCGACACCGTTTCCTTCTCAATCGCTTGGCCCTGGCGCAGCGTGATCTGAACGGGGTTATCGACGCTGAAGGCATCGATCGCCTTCGCGCTCGCACTCTCGCCGACGATTTCGAGTGGCGTGCGATAGTCTGCGCGGGTCGAGACCTGAACCGAGCCGAGCGTTCCGCAAGCAAATTCGAGTGAGAGCACGGCCGCCGCTTCCACATCTCCAGAGTCCGGATCGGAGATGCTAATTGCGCTCACTCCCTTGATCTCATCATGCAGGATCCAGCGTAAGGCATCGACGCAATGCACTCCGACATCGGCAATGGGACCGCCTCCGGAGATTTTGCTGTCGGTTAACCACTTGCGCGCATGAGTTCGAGCAGGGAATGAAAATTCCGAGCGCACAAATATGGGCTTCCCAAGCCGCCCGGCTGCGATCTGCTCGCGCAGCTTTTCTACACTGCGATTGAAGCGGAAGACATGAGCGACGCCGAGTAATACTTGGGCGGAGTGAGCCGCCCTGACCATTCGCCGGCATTCGTCGCCATTCATGGCCATCGGCTTTTCACAAAGCACCGGCTTGCCCGCTTCGATCGCGAGCAAGACGTGCTCCAAGTGGAAGTTGTTCGGACTGGCGACGAAGATGGCGTCGACCTCGGGGCAGCGGCACAGATCCGCAGCCGAATCGAAAGCGTGGGGAATTTTGTAGTGAGCGGCCGAGGCGCGAGCGTCGTCGAGATGGCGACGATAGAGCGCGGTGACGGTACTGTTGCGAGCCCGCGCGAAACCGGGCATCAACCGCCGCCCCGCATGCAGCCCAAATCCGAGAATGCCGTAGCGAATCATAAAGTGAACGTTCCAGAGGCGAAAACTAGCTTAACGGCAAGCCATTCATTCTTACTACGGTCGTGAAACTTGTCTCAATCGATCAACAAAAGCGAGAGCCTGGCTGGTTCTGAATTATTGTCCCGTTCGGGGGATACAACATAATTGATGTGAGTTTGCTCCTGGGCGCTAAGAAATTAAGTTGTACGGAGCGGCAAAGGATTTAGTACAATGCCGCGGCTGTCGAACTGCAAGCAGTGTTTGGTTTTGGACTTCCGGTATGGAGGAAACACCATGGGACACCTTGCTAGACTGCAGTTAGCAGGAAGAGTTACGTATTATCTGGGCTGGATCTCGCTGTTTTGCGGTGGGCTGGTGCATTTTAACATTGCTCGTTCAACATTTGCGGCAATCAGCCTTACGCAGCGCAATCTCTTCGAGGGCGCGGTGGTTTGCTTCGTGATTTGCATCGCTTCCGAACTTCGAGCAGCAACGCCGGCTGTAAGCGAAGTGAAGGATGTTGTAAAGAAGCCGCTGGCGGCTTAGCGTTGCTAATAGAGTCGGAAATTTTCCTGTCCGTCCTCCCCCGCATTTGTCTGAGAGTAAGGCGCAGTGCACTCCGCCGTAGAGGTGTCTTCAGCGGCATCCTGAAGGCGATTAGCGTTGAGGCGAGAGATTACAGTTCTGCCCAGCCTGCCATGACGACGAGGATTGCTCGCCGCACCGGGCGCATGGCAAAAACATACCGCACCGAGCTTGCTTCAGGCAGCCCCAGCGCCTTCCTGTAATTGTTTCGGCTCGCGTCCGATTCTCAAATATTCCTGGCTCAGCTCTTGCGCGATTTTGTGGTAATCGAGTTCGGCGAGCGCTTTTGAGCGCAGTTGTTGTCCAAGTGTTCGCAAATCGTACTGGCCCGCTTCTACTTTCGTGACCGCATCCACAAGCGATGCTGCGCTTCCATCCAGGTAGATGCCCAACTCACCGAGATATTCGGGAATATCCACGGCGCGAGTGGCAATCACAGGAGTCGCATTCACCATGGCGCAGGTCAAGGGATGCCGGGCCGATCCGCCCGTGAAAGGGATGATGCAGGCTTTGCTCCGCTGATACACCGCAGCCAATTCTGCTCCGGAATAGAAATCCTGCCACTCGATCATGTCGCCGAGGCCCTTTTGCACGGCGAGCCTCTGTGCCTCAGCCAGACCGTTGCACCCATAACCCACATAAATCACGATGGAGACCGGCGTGCCGCGTTGCTTGAGAATGACCAGAGCATCCAGCAGCTCCAGGTATCCTTTGCCGCGCAGAATATTGTGCCCGCCGAAGTAGATGTATTTCTTCCGCTCACGATTCGCCAGAACTGGAATGATCGCGCCATATCGGATGACTTTGATGTTCCCGGCCGCGATGCCCAGATCCACCAGTTGGTGCTTCATATCTTCGCTGTAAACCAGAACCTCAGAGCACCGGTCGTACAGGCGATTGAAGCGCTTGTGGGCGCGCTGGAATGGATCGATCTCGTGCACGGTTACGACCACGCGCTTATCGAACCAGCCGGCAAGCACGATGAGAATGAATAGTGGAACGCAGCCGAAAGCTTCGAGCACCTGATCAAAGTGAATCACCTCAGCCCGCCGCGCACGCTTGTAGTAAAGGAATCCTCGGGCGGCCGCGAGAATCAAGTCCAGCCGAAGCGCTTTCACTGTGAAGCGCTTCAGCCATCCATGCTTCATGCCAGGATCCCTGGGAGCATGCGGAATGGCAATTGGCGAGCACTGTAGGTTGATCAGTTCATCCTTCGCGACCGCGAACTTCTGCGCCGTCGAGAAGCAGCGGCAATTCGAGGTGATCACATCCACCTGCATGCCCTGCCCGCGGAGCGCATCGACCAGATTGCTGCAGTTGTGCGAGTACATGTCGTTTTTGTACCAGCATCCGATGTACGCCATCCGAACGGGATTTTGTTGTAGAGCTTGATCAGGCATGTTTTGAGCCTCCGGGTGAATCGTGACTCCTACATCCGGCTATAAATCAGATCGCCAAGAACGGCCGTGGCCTTGGGCGGAAGATGCCGCCAGATCCGACGCCCGACCGCAGCCAATGCAGAAGCATGCTCCAGCTTTCCTGTGGCGGGCGCGGGCGAATAATAGCGATAGAGCGGCTGCGGATCTCCGCCCCACTTGGTTTTGAACTGCGTCAGGCTTTCATGCTCTTCGGCGACTTCGCCGAAGTCATACCAGCGGAAGCCACGCCGGCACGCGCCGCGGATTCCTTCGATCTGCAGAATGTCATGCGGATGAAGACAGAAATCCTGCGGCGCGCATCCGGTAAACGAATAGAAAACTGTCTGGCCGAACTCCAACAGGATCGATCCTGCAACCATGCGTTGCATGCCGTGTTTTTTCTGTTCGGCCAGCAGCAAGCGCATCCGGCCAGCCGGATGCAGCGACGACCATAGGCTCTGAAAAAAACGGTATGGGCGCGGAGGCACGGCATTGTGGCGCATGGTCAGAAGGTAGAGTCTGTACCAGCGCTGCAGGTCCTCTTCGGTTTCCGCGTTGCGAACGGAAAGTCCTAATTTCACTGCCTTGTTTACGGCCCACTTCACGCGATGATGGCGCTTGGCATTTCCAAAACGGAGCCGACGACAGTCATGACAGGAGTCGCACGGACGATACTGGCGAAGGTTCTCCCAGAAATCTTGCCAGTCCACGGTTTCCTGCGGGGACGGGAGTTCCTCGACGTAAGTCGGCCGCCATGGAAGGCAAGAAAGAACTTCCGAGGTCGCGCACAATCCGCTGGAACGCGTCTTGATCTCAAGCTGGGCTCCCTGCGACAGCGCCAGTTGCAGGGCATAGGCGATGACTTCAGCTTCCGCACTCTTGCTGAAAGCCAACGGTCCGGCAATTGGAGTGCGAGGAAGAGAGCAAAGCCGCCGGCCGGTCGCAAGTCCGCCCATGCTCAAACCCAAGCCTCTTGTGAAAAAAAGCGGCAGAATCGCCAGCAGTTGGCCGTGTTCGTCCGCGCATCCGAGGCTGACGCATTTCTGGCCGTATTCGCTCTCCAGGGCTGCCAACCAGCTGGGATGGTGAAAAAGCAAGGCATCGGGATGCGCCGAAACGAATCGCTCCCAGCGGGCATCTTTGCGAAAATCGAGCTCAAACACTCGCAGTTTCTGTGCCGGCAGTGAACCCACACTTGCTGCAGAAGTCAAAGGAATAACCTCAATGATGCTGAAGGGCCGGAGGCCTGGTTTATGAATTGGGGGATTTCGAACGATTGATCGCCGTTTTGGGGGAAAACGGCCGAGTACAGCTCAGGCCAATAGAGTAGGCGATCCGGCGCAACCCGCGATGTGATTCTCGTCACTGGGAGTTGTGCGTTGGCTCATGATCGCCGCCTTCGGATTTCAGCTCTTCGAGGCGAACTTTACAGCAACTCCAATAAGAAGTTCGGCGGACTTACCCCCAAATCCATCTGCGCCGAAGATGCCGCCCGGTTCTGCTGCAGTTCGGTAATCTCGCGGTCGAGGATGTGAAGCTGCTCCTCGCGGATGGAGGTAAACCGAAACGGCTGTAAATATCCAATCATGGTGCGCATGGGAAACAACAGTTCCGCGTGGGCGTGCACGATGCCGGATCCGATGGGGAGCGTGAGGCCGACCGCAAGACGTTCCTCCATGAAGACTGCGAGATCGAGCAGGCCTCCGGTTAGCGAGACTCGCTTCAGCTTGGCAGGGATTTGCCGTCCGTTTTCCAGTTGAATGGTGGCGAATGAACTTTCCGGCAAAGTCACGCGCGGGGCGCGGCGACGGAGTGGGCCGGTTAAACGCCGAATCATCGCGAACTCCACGCCGTGGATTTATCTGAGGCATTGGCAGCATCAGCGAGGCTAGGCAGCGGCTCAAGCAAACCGGTCTGGCGCATTACCTTCCAGTCGTATTCGTACTCGGTGCCGCAGTCCAGGCAGATCTGATAGTGCCGCCCGAACGCATCCGTCCGCGGCCACGTAAAACGATGGGGGCAGCGCAGAAGTCTTTTCAGCAATCTCATAGTTTCTCCACATGGTTTCGGAACTTCCATTGATCGAGCCAGCGATGAAAAAAGGGTTTGTCGTGCCCGGCGAGCAGCGCATTGACCGATGCCAGAAAAATACCTGGCGGCTGTGATTTTGATAGGAACTTGTCCACGAATCGGAGTTTCTTCTCCGGCAGAGGACCGTAAGCGCATACCAGCAGAATGGGGATGTGAGCCTTCACGCTCTTCATGTACGCGGCGACGAGCGCGCCGTCCGTTCCGGGCAACTGGTAATCAATGATGACGGCATCGATCGTATGCGACAAAAACAGGCGGAGTCCTTCTTCGGAGGTTGTCGCGGGCAATACCTGGTAGCCGTTGCTTTCGAGCAGCGTTTTGCGCTCGATCAGCTCTTTCCAGTCGTCATCGATCGAGAGAATAGTTGCCTTCGGCCGACGTTTCACGTGAGTATTCCATTCGGCCAGAGAGAAGTTGGTGGTGCACGACAGGATTCGGCGCAGAATCGTGTCAAATACGACGAGCGGGTAAAGTGATTGAACTACGATTCGGAACTGTTCACAAATTACGAAGGGACATTCAAGTTGTGGTTACCCCAGTTCAGGAAAGCATGGACGCAGCCGTGCGAATAGACAAGCTCACCCCTGCCTGCGTCGGGACGACTAGAATCATTTCGACCTCAGCGCGAGTCAGTCCGACTTTGATCTCCAGCTGCCGGATTCTCGCACGCGATAGATCATCTTTCGGTCAGAAAGCCTCCCGGGGGCGACCCGGCCCATACAGTACAATCGAATCAGACGACACGCACGGAGAACGTTCCTGGTTTGAGCTACTCGATAAGTTTTGTCCTGCTTTTGCTTGCCGCCGCATCGGTTGCTGGATTCTTCGGCGCGCTTTTGGGCGTGGGCGGGGGAATCTTCATCGTGCCCGCCATGGTGCTGCTGTTTCATCTGCCGATGAAAATCGCGGTCGCAGCCAGCATCGTTTCGGTAATCGCCACTTCCAATGCCGGTGGATCCTCTTATGTTGAGCAGCGCATCAGCAATCTGCGGCTGGCGATGTTCCTGGAATTGTTTACCACCACGGGGGCGCTGGTAGGAGCGATATTAGCAATCTATCTGCACGACTGGGCGATTTCGATGATTTTCGCCGCCATGCTCGCCTATATGGCCTACGCTTCGTTCTCCACGCGCAACCTCGACGACGAACGGATCGCGAAGGGACTTTTCAGCAAGGCCAAAGCGGATTCGGTTGCACGCTACCTGACTCTCGAGGGCAGTTATCACGACCTGGCCGCGGACAAGGAAGTGCACTACGTCGTCTGCGGCGCGCCAGCGGGGATCACAATCGCTTCTCTGGCGGGAATTGCGTCGGGATTACTCGGCGTCGGCGGCGGCGTGCTGAAAGTTTCGGCGATGAACCGCTACATGAATGTGCCGATGAAGGTTGCGGTTGGAACGAGCAAGCTGATGATTGGTGTGACAGCGGCAGTGAGTTCGATTTTGTTTTTCATGGCTGGGTTGATTCATTTCATGGTCGTCGCTCCTGTTGCAATCGGGACAACCGTCGGCGCAACCATCGGCACCATGCTCATGAATCGCCTGCACAGCCGGGTGCTGAAGTGGATTTTCAGCGCCCTGATGGCGTATCTCGCATACGCGATGCTGGCGCAGGCGCTGGCAGAAGGTTTTGGGATTCATCTTCCAGCTTCGACATAAGCAAGTTCGCCGTAAATCGAGTTCCGAGTTCCATAACCGAGTCCGATATGAGTGAACCTTCCAATCGCGGCGCATCGCCAATGGCGGAGGAACAGAACGTATACGCCGGCGTGTATCACATGCTGATCGCCGGCATGATCGTCTCCAATGTTTTGTTTGCGATCGGCATTGTGCTGGCCTTGATCCATCCCCAATTTTTCCCGCTATCGGCGAGTTGGGTGAGCGAGCAGTATCGCGCCAAACTGGTTTTCCACGGACTGATCCATGGGCAGCCGACCAGTTATTTCCTGCTGGGAACTTTGCTATTGATCCTGACGCCGGTGGCGCGAGTGATCGTGTCGATTTACGCCTTCTGGGTCGATCACGACCTCAAATATGTCGCGGTGACAGGTACGGTATTCATCATCATGATCATTACTGTCATCCTGGGCGCGTTCGGGATACGGTAGGGAAGGTCTTTACACGACGGGGAATTGATCACAGGTTTCAACCGAAATCCTTACTCTGCTTTCTTTCCCAGCGTCGGGAGACCGCTCTGGGCAAGCTTCTGTTCTTGACTCTTCAACAACTCCACGCCTTGGGCGAAAGTGGTGTCGTTGGGTACGCGCTGGAAGTCACTGAACACCTCTTTGGTGACGAAGTTAAGAGTTTTGAAAATCAGGACTTTGCCTGTGATACTCAAATTCATCTCGGTGATTTCCCATGCACCGTCGCCGACATCAACCTGCTCGACCCGAAAGTGGCCACCCTTATCCAGCCGCCCGATAATGCCCCAGCCGAAGGAAACATCTTTGAACAGCGTGCCATCGATTTCGGCGAGGCGGTGCTGGTTGGCGTCGATCAGCAGGTGTCCCTGCATCCCTGAGAGCACCTGCTCGACTCGCGAGGGGGCCGCGTACGACGGATTCGGCGTGAATTTCAGGCGCACCAGTTGCGCTCCTACTCCACCTACCTCAGCTGTGCCTGCTTCCGCTCCATCGTACTCGTAACGAAATGCATCCGGGAGCGCTCTCAGGATGCGCACGGAGTGATCGGTATCGTCCTTTTCGTGAGCGCGTTTTCTGCGAAGCGCGTCCGGATTTGAGGCAAGAGCGTTGAGACGATTGATCTCGGCCTGCTTCTGCTGAGGCGTGAGGGGATGACCGTCTGTGGCGATCAGCATGCCGGCCATGGATTGCGTCGTTTCCACGTAGAGGTGAGTCTGCGATTCTTTGCTGCCGATCTT
>Ga0335072_10002035_pt1 | contig 31875 bp, 20 predicted proteins | sample Lox_Sample_21_FD_206725 | JGI IMG/M metagenome (GOLD analysis project Ga0335072, IMG submission 206725) | Soil microbial communities from Loxahatchee National Wildlife Refuge, Florida, United States - Lox_Sample_2.1 | ecosystem: Environmental > Terrestrial > Soil > Wetlands | place: USA...
CCTTCCTTTTCGGCAATCGCCAGAACTTTCGTGAACAAGAGCTGCTCGATGGTGCTGAATAGCTGATCCGGCGCGAGATCGTATTCACCGGACGCCGCGCGCCGCAACATGCGAATGTGCAGTACAACGACCTGCGCGTCATGGTGGCTGGTGCGCCGCAGAACGGCTTCCAGGTGATAGAGAGCGTAGTAGGTGCTGACGGGAACCAGGATATTGCCGGGAGGCACGCCGACGCTGACGGGATTCAATTCAGCCTCCGGGGCAAGATTGAACTGATCGAGCTCGACGTGCGTGGGATTCTTGGAGGACTTCTTCGTGCGGTGCTCGGAAATCTCGAAAACCGTAAACAGGAAAATGGAGAACGTGACACCGGCAATGGTCGCGCTCGGCTTTGTGAACAGGTTGATGACGGCAATCGAGAGCAGAGTCAGAGTGATCAGACCGAGGCCGATGGGAATTTCGACGCCGAAGATGACGGGATTCAGCGGAACGCGGTAGTCGCGGTCCTGCGGATGCGTGTAGCGAAGGACAAGGACCGCAATGCCCTTCATGGAAAAGCTCCAAATCACGCCGAAGGCGTAGAGGTTGCCGAGGAAAGTGACGTCGCCGCGGCTCGCCAGAATCGTGATGATCTGGAAGAACACCACCATGTTGATAATGCGGTGCGTGGTGCCAAACCGCGGATGCGGATGGCGAAACCAATCGGTGAGCACTCCATCTTCGGACACGCGATTGAGCACGCCGTTGGATCCGACAATGGCCGTGTTGACTGCCCCGGCGAGAATCAACGTGCCGACGACTACGACAAAGACGTGGAAAGCAAGCCGCAACTGAAAACTCCCCACCAGATGCATGGCAAGGCCGCCGATCAAGTCTTCGGTGAAATGCGGGCGGACGTTGTCGGGGATAATCATCACTGCGAAGAAGGAAACCAGCGAAGTGAAGAGAAGGCTGTAAATGAAAATGACCAGGCCGGCCTTCTTCAGGTTGGGCAGTTTCGGATGCTCGATTTCGCGGTAGACCTGGGCGAGAGATTCCTCACCACTCATGGCCAGCACGGAATGGCCCAGACCGACCAGGACAGCAATGATGGTGATCGAGTGCGCAAGTTTCCAGCCATTCAGCCAGCCCATTGAGTAATGGTCGAGCTTCATATTGGCGGGAACAGGCAGAGGCGGAAGGTTGTGCCACAGGCCGCGGGACCAAATCGTGTAGAGGCACCAAGCGATAAGCATGATGACCATCACCGTAGTGAACTGCATGATGCGAAGCGCTTTCCCGCTGGATTCGGGAACGCCCTTCACGTTTTCCCACCAGAAATAAACGGTGATGAAGATGGCAACGGCGGCCGCCGTGGAATTGACGTTGAGATGAACGGGGAGATTCGCGTAGGCGAAGAGTTCGTTTAGAACTCCGACCAGATATTGTCCCGCAGAAACGCCGCTGATCGGGCCGGTGAGGACATAGTCGAACATCAGGGCGGAAACGGAGAATTTTGCGAGCGTTCCGCCGAGCGCCTCCTTTACGACACGGTAAACACCGCCGCGGACGAACATGCTGCAGCTTTCGACATAAATCGCCCGGACGGCGTAGCTGAATAGCATGATGCCGAGGATGAACCAGGGCGCTGTCTTGCCGATGAACTGCTCGGCTTCGCCGCCGGCGTAATAAGCAGAGGAGGCGAGGTCGTTAAGAACGATAGCTGCTGCGCGCCAGAAGGAAATGAAGGCGAGCATGGCCGTAGTGGCAACCAAAACTTTTGCGGCTGGGCGCCGGGCATTGAGCGAGAAGAGACTTTTCGAGGAGTCGGAAGACATAGGTCTGGGATCAGGACATGAACCGGGACTATACGTCCAAAGAGTTCAAAATGGAATCTGCAGCTACGCCGACGTTTCTTTGGCGACAGGGCGAAACTCGTTGACGCATTCCTGGCAAGGGCAAATCTCCCGCAAATGCTCGAAACTGAAAATGCCTGTGGCATGACTGTCGGAAAATTCGATCTGAATTGCGTAGTTTCCCACAGCCGCAGCTCCGCGCGCCGTCACCCTTGGCTTGTACATCGGAAGAACCGCACTGGAGGGATTTGCGGTCTTCTTCGCGCGCTCGTCGTTGCACAGGGCGCAGGGACAATGATCGCGCAAATAGGGAAAATCGTAATGGCTTGCGTGACCGTCGGCCCACACGACGTCGACACCCTGTCCCGTGGTGAGATGAACTTTGAGACTTCTTGGCTTCTTGCGCCCATCGAGTGGTAACGGCATCGCTGAATCGTATTGTAGCAAAGAACAAAGAGAGGGGCGTCAGCGGGAGGGACAACAGGCTCCGCGCGGAATGGGATTGCCGTGCGGACACGTTTTCGGATGGTTCAGAAAGGTGCAGATGCGTTGGTCGAGCTCGGGGCTGATGATGTGTTCGAATTTGCAGGCGTGCGAATCGGCCTCGTTCTCGGCGATGGAAAATGTGTCGGTGAGCAAGCGTTCGGCAAGACGGCGGCGGCGGACGATGTCGCGGGCGCGATTTTCCCCTCGCGGAGTGAGGGAGAGCCCGCTTTTTTGCGTTGCCAGGAGCCCCAAATCCTGCAGGCGGGCGACGATCCGGCCGGGGTCGGCGCCGGCGCGCTCACGAATGCGCTCGAAGGCGGGCTCGATGCCTTCTTCAAGGCATATCCAGACCTGCTCGAGAAGATGATCGAATTGAACTTCCTCCTCCTCCGAGAGCGAAGTGATCTGCACGAGACGCCCGTGAGATAGCTCGATGCGGCGGTCGGCCAGTTGCCCGATAGAAAGAGAATGCGTGACCATTAAAATCGTATGTCCTTCGGCATGAAGTTCGCGCAGCAGTCTGATGACGGATTGCTCGTTGGCTTCGTCGAGATTTCCGGTCGGCTCGTCGGCAAGGAGGAGCTTGGGATGATTGATGAGCGCGCGAGCTACAGCCACGCGCTGCTGCTCGCCGCCGGAAAGCCGGGAGGGGAGATGATCCAGCCGATCAGCCAGTCCGACGCGCTGCAGCACTTCGCGGGCTTCGCCCTCATCCGTGGTGCTGTGAAAATACTGCGCGAGCATGACGTTTTCGAGAGCGGTGAGATACGGCACAAGGTGGAATTGCTGAAACACGAAGCCGATTTTCTCGGCGCGGAATCTCGTAAGCCCCGATTCGTCGAGACGCCCCACATCTACGCCGGCGACGATGGCACGGCCGCCGGTCGGTGTGTCGAGACCACCGAGGATATTGATCAGAGTGGTCTTCCCGGAGCCGGAAGGGCCCATGATGGCAATCCATTCGCCCTCTTCGACGGAAAAAGTGATCCCATCCAAGGCGCGGACGCTGCCGTATTCTTTCGTCAAACCTTCGATTTCGAGTGCTTTGGACACTAGTCTCCCCGCAAAATGACGGCTGCCTTGACGCGGCCCAGCGCGCGCAGCGGCAACGCTCCGGCGACGGCAACGGCGATTACAAGGGCGATCGTCGCCGGCAGAATCTGCCAGTGAGCCGAAATCGCTGCGCCAAACACGCGGTGTCCCATCCAGCGCGACAAGCAGATACCTGCGGCCCATCCAAGCAGACCGCCAGCCGCGGCGAGGACAGCTACCTCTGTGACGAACAGAGCCATGACGCGCGTGATGGATCCTCCAAGCGCTTTCATCAGGCCCACGTCCGCGCGGCGCTCCATCGCGAGCGCGGCCATGGTGGCAAGAATACACAGAGTGGTGAGGATCAGAATGAACACAACCATGGAGATTACCAGGAGATGGATGCGATGCAGGAGGTCGCCTTGCGCCTTGGCTACTTGGCGAATGGGAGACACTTGCAGCGCTGGGAGGGCCGCTTGCAGGCTGTCAATGACGGCCGCGACTTCCTGCGAAGTGGGAGAAACGCTGATTTGAGCCAGGCTGATTTGTTCGGACAAGCCGGCGAGAGTCTGGGCCGCAGGAAGGTTGACGTAAATTTGGTCGTCGGCGGTATCTCCGGATTCGAAGATACCAGCAATCTGAAAGGAAGCTTTTCTGCCGAGATATTGCAGCTCGATGCGGTCGCCTGTCTTCCACATAAAACGGCGCGCGACGTTGATGCCGACAAGGCAGTCCTCGGTGTCGTCGCGGGAATCGACCCAACGGCCTGTCATTTTCCAGGTGGGCGAAAGGGTGCGCGACTGGTCGAGCCATGTTCCCGATAGGACAACGGGCGTGCCGCTGACGCGGGCGACAACAAAGAGAAACGGGGCGGATCCAAAAATGTCGTGTGGCCCGGCCGCACGAACCGCGTTCATCACTTCGTTCTCTTCGATGAGAGACGGCGCGGCGGAGCCTGCGTCGCGGGACGAAATGCCGGGGCGCGGAGCGATGACGACGTTGGCGCCGAGAGTCTGAAACTCTTCGGACAGCTTGCGCTCGATATCGAAACTCAAATTGAGCAGGGCAGAGACAACGGCGGCGCCGCTTACCACGGCGACGAGCGCGACTGCGAGCCGCCCACGGCTTCCGTGAATCAGGCGAAACACCAATCGCGCAAACATTATTCGCCCCTCAAAATAGGCGCCGGCTGAAAATTCATGGCGCGGCGCAGCGGAATGAGGCTGCCGGCTGCGGCGACGACGGCGGCAAGCCCCAAAACAACGGGAAAAAGAATCAAGCGAGGGCTGGCAGGCGAGCCGAAAATGGTCGCCCCCAGCTCCCGCGCGAGAGAAATGCCGAGGAGAAATCCGAGCGCTCCGCCCGCGAGCGCCAAGATCAACTGCTCCATCAGAAAAATTCCGGCGACAAGATAATTGGAAGCGCCGAGAGCCTTCATCACACCGACCTCGGCGCGGCGTTCAAGAATCGTGGTGGCCGAGGTGGCGGCGACCGCCAAAGCAGCGGCAAAAATCGCGCCCAAAGTAACCAGCCAGAAAAGGGTGCTCACGCGTGTGAGAATCTTACCTTCGGTTTCGGCAACGCGGCGGATGGCATGAACGCTTGTGCCAGGCAATGCCGTCTGCATCTGCGAACTGATCGAGGAGATGTAAGGCGAGCAATACCAACGGTCGTGCTCTTCCGGCGTCATGGTTGCGGGGTCGCGCTCGGAAAGCGCGTCGGCGGGTTTCGTGAGGGCGCTGACGAAGAGTTGGCGAAATTGTCCGGGATGCCCGGAAAGCTGCTGCGCAACCGACAGCGGAACAATCAAGGAGCTGTCCTCGGCATTGCCGGTAGTGACGATGCCGGTAATGAGAAGCGGGACCAGCTCGGAGGTTGCGTTCTTGGCTGCATCATTCGCCCGGATGTAAATCGTCTTGCCGGGAGCGATGTCTCCGGGAAACCTGGCGGCGAGCGCCGAACCGGCGACGCCTGCGTTTTCCCCATCGTGAAACCAGCGGCCGCGAATGTTCCACCACGGATGGGTTGAGGCGACACCGGTGGTGAACGTTGTGCCGTCAGGAACGGAAACCGCGTGCTGATACCAGGTTCCTACAAGCTCGACCGACTGTGGCGAGGCATCCGGCACGGTCTGAAAGACGGCGGGAACATCGAGGAAGGGCGAGAAGCCGATGATGTTGTTGCGCCAGAAGATGGTCTTCAGTTTTCCAAGCTCGGATTCGGAGAGATATGCGCCTTCGTCCACGGGACGATAATCGACGCCGCCGATTTCGAGCGGGAGCGTATCCGATTGAGGAGTGACAAGCAGATTCGCGCCGAGGCTGCGGAATTCGCGCGCCAGGCGGTCGCCGACTTCGAGCGCGACGGAAAGCGTGGCGGTGGCAACCGCCATTCCAACGACAAGCGCGGCGGCCGTCAGGATTTTCCGGCGCGGATTTCGGACAAAAGACTCTCGGACCAGGCGGGCAAACATGGTGGCTAGTGAGCGTGCATCGTAGCAGCGGCGGTGGAAAGAGCGGACAGGTCCACAACGATGTCTCCGCCTTCCATGCGGGACTTTACGGCGATGGGATTGCAGCCGCCGCTGGTCCCAATGGAAGGGATGTAGATCGCGGCACCGCAATTCCGACAAATAAGACTATCGCCTTCTTCGTGATAGCCAGAGGGGCCGCAAATCTGGCAAGCGTCGAGAGCGACACCGAATTGCCCGTTGTTCTTGTGCACGATCAGAAAGCGGATGGAAGTGTTGTTGACGTCGGCTGTGAAGAAATGAAGCGAGCCTTCGGCGATCTGAAAGAGCGGGATATGCACCTGGCCGTCCTGGGACGTGAGATGTGTAGCGTCGGGAGGAGCGGCGGCAACCCGAGCGTAGACGAACTCGGCGGCAAAGGTGAGGACGACGCCGACGCAGAGGATGGCCGCCGCAAAACTCCAGCGGCGCTGGCGCCGGTAGGCCCATTCACGCATACGGCGATCGGCGGAGTTCGCGGCTTCGTCAGGAGCGGGCCTGCGGGCGGCAAACCACTCGCGGAGGACGGCCAGCCCCGCCGCTCCTAGAATGACCATGAAGAAAAACACTTCGTTGCGGACGATAGGACCAATGGTGGACATCTCGGTCTTACTCGAAGGCAGCCACATCGCCTCGCTCATCTCGTGCACGCCTGTAAGGACGAGCTGAAAGGCCACAACCCACAAAATGAACGTGGTGGCGGAGAAAAAGCGGTGCAGAGGAATCCTGAGAGTCCCTTGGAAGAAAAATAATCCGACGGCGACGGCTAGCGCGATGCCGAGAGCCGTGCCGATCCACACCTGCATCCCTTCGCTCGAAAGCTCGACGGCGCGCAAAATCAGAATCAGCTCGGCGCCCTCCCGCAAAATCATCATGAATACGAACAGACCGATGCCCCATCCGGCGGCACGAGAGGTTTTCTGGGCGTAGGCCTCGACGCGCTGCTCGATTTCTTTACGCAGGCTGCGGGCGACGCGGTTCATCCAGAGAACCATCGACACCACAAGGCCCGCCGCAAAGAGCATCAGGAGGCCCTCAAAGCCATCCTCGCTGATTTGCCATTTCTGAAGAAGGACGGCAGCGGCAAAGCTGGCGACAACAGCTGCGGCAACCCCCGCCCAAACGTAGCGGGAGAGGGAGCGTCTTCCGGTGCGGTTGAGATAGACGAGGACGATGCCGATAATCAGCGCGGCTTCAACGCCTTCGCGAAGGGCCACCAATAGAGCGGAAAGCATGCAGTCCTAGCTGTAACTTATTAACAACTAAAGCGCTGAGTCTAACGTAGGGGCCCCGTAAAATCAATCCCATTCCGCGTTTACAAGGGCTTCCCGCTTCCTTGCTACAATAGCATTTCGCGATGAGGAAGCGCGGACATTTGCGGAATGCAATCCTGGCAGGGGCAACCGCCGCCATTCTGCTCATGCCTGATCTCCCTACCCCGTCTTACTTCTTCGAAGCAAGAGCAGCCGAGAGTCCTGCAGCGCAGCAAGAGAGCACTCCACAGTTCAAGCCCGACGAGAAGAAGGCAAAGGAGGCCTTCCGGCGGGGGCTGGAAGCGGAAGGAAAGAAGGATTGGACGACGGCGTTTCTGGAATTCTCCGACGCCGTGAATTTCGCCCCTAACGATCAGGCGTATCTGATGCATCGAGAGGTGGCGCGAAGCCATCGCGTGCAGGAAAAGATGGACCAGGCCGAGAAGGATGCGGTTTCAGGGCGGCTTGTGGAAGCGCTGCAAGAGCTGCGCGATGCCCGCGAGCTGGATCCGACAAATCCCGTGGTCCGCGAGCGGCTGATCGAGATGGCAGCCTTGCTGCCATTGCCCACGGAAAAACTGAAAATGCCGCCGGAACCGGCAGCGCCCGTCCATCTGCAATATCTACAAGGGAAAAAGAGTTTTGAACTTCACGGAGACGTCGACGCAGCCTACGAAGAAGTGGCGCGGCAATTCGGAGTGGAAGCCGCGTTCGACGTGGACATCGCGCCGAGGCAAATCAACGTGCATGTGGATTCGCTCGATTTCCTCGAGGCCATGAACATGCTCGGCGAGGCGACCGACACGTTCTGGAAGCCTCTAACGCATCGCCTGTTTTTTGTCTCGCCGAACACCCCGCAGAAACGGAAGGAATACGAGCCGTCGGTCGTTCGTACAGTACGGCTTTCGTCCTCGGAGAGCTCGGAAGATATGACGGAAGTGCTTCGGGCCGTGCGCGAAATCAGCGGGATCACGCGGACCGAAATCGACACGGCCACAGGCACGCTAACGCTGCGAGGGTCCCCACGCGCCATGTCGGTTGCGACGGGACTGGTCGATCAGCTTGAACAAATCCCGCCGGAAGTCATTCTTGAAATTGAAGTGCTGCAAGTGGACCGCGACTACGCGCGCCAATTGGGGATTACACCTCCCCAGACCGTGCAGACATTTTCATTGAGCACGCAACAACTCGCAGAAGCCGAACAATCCGCATCCGGACTGGTCACGGTGCTGCAGCAGATCTTTGGGACGCCGTCTTCCCTCTCCGGGCTCACCAGCACGCAAATCGCATCGCTGCTCAGCTCCGGGCAATTGAGCGCCGGCGCGCTGATTCCCCCACTGATCGCCTTTGGCGGAGGCATGACCACGTTTTTCTCGACGCTGCCGGGAGCGGCCGCGAATTTCTCGACCGTTTTGTCTCTGGTGCGCAGTGGACAGCGAATCATCCTACGAGCAGAGGACGGGAAGCCCGCGACGTTTTTTGTAGGTGACAGGATCCCGGTTTCTCTCGCCCAGTATGCATCGAGCCTCGGCGGGTCGGGAACGAGTATTCCCGGAGTCAGCGGCCAAAGTTTTCCAACAACCACGCTGAAAACCGGCGCAGGCCCTGAATTTATCGCCACGGCCGATCTGCGGGACCAAAGCCAGAACGACCTGATCGTCGCCAACAGCACAGACAACACGCTTTCCGTGTTTCTGAGCAACGGCGATGGAACGTTTCAAGACGCAATCACGCCGCTGCCTGCGACCGGGAAAGATCCCGTGTGGATCGCCACCGGAAATCTCAATAACCTTGCGACAGCTCCTAACAATGATTCGTTTCCAGATCTCGCAGTAGTCAACCAGGCCGACAACACGGTTTCGATCTTCCTGGGCAACGGGGACGGAACATTCCGAACCAGGACTGACCTTCCAACAGGGGTCGGGCCCGACGCCGTCGCCGCCGCGAACTTCCACGACAAGACGAACAGCAATCTCGATCTGGCGGTTACCAATTTCACGTCCAATACAATTTCCATATTTCCGGGAAACGGAGACGGAACGTTCGGGACTCCCACGACATTGATCACCGGGACGGGACCAAGCGCGATCACCACGGGAGACTTTAACGGCGACGGACATCAGGACATCGCGGTCACGAACAAAAATGCGAACACGGTGTCCGTTTTTCTCGGCAATGGAGACGGGACATTCAGGAACCGCGTGGATTATCCAACCGGCAAGGCCCCCGTCTGGGTTTCGACGGCGGATTTTCGAGGAATCGGCACGCTGGACCTTGCGGTTGCGAACAACGTCGACAACACGGTCTCCATTCTGCTGGGGAACGGCAATGGAACCTTTGCGGCGCAGACAACCTACGCGGCCGGAAACGCGCCGACGTCAATCGCCGTCGCCGATTTCAACGTGGATGGGCGTCTGGACCTGCTGCTGTCGGACGCCAACGACAACGCTGTCTCGTTACTTCTTGGTTTCGGCGACGGGACGTTTGGACCCAACGTGGAGCTGAGCGTCGGCTCCGATCCGGTGTCGCTGGTGACGGCGGACTTCAACGCCGACGGACTCGCGGACGCCGCCGTGGCGAACTTTGGCTCGAACAACGCGACGGTGATTTTGAACTCTTCGGTGTTTTCCGGCTCGACCGTGGCCAGCGAAGGAACGCAGTTTCCAGGAGTCGAGTACATCGACGTGGGCGTCAAGGTGAAGGCCACGCCACGGGTACATCCGAACGAAGACGTCTCTTTGAGGCTCAACCTGGACATCAGCAGCGTGACCAGCACGAGTTACAACGGCATTCCGGTCATCTCGAATCAATCGGTGGAGCAAACGGTGCGCGTGCGTTCCGACCAGCCGTCGTTGCTGGCAGGCATCCGCGAGCCACAAACCATGACGGGAGTCAACGGCACACCCGCCCTGGCTGCAATTCCGGGCGCGGGAGCATTGTTCAGCAACCAGACCCTGCAGAACCAGGACACGGAGCTCCTAATCCTGATTACGCCGCACATCATTTCCCAAACTCCGCGGCCGAATCACCTGATTTACGCCGGCCGGGGAGAGTCGGAAGGTAGTTCAGGCATATATCAACGAGGCTTTGCCCGGTCTGAAGGCGAGTTTCAGAGGCAAAGAATCCCCGAAGGAGAAGGCGTCGCTCCTACAGAATCGACTCCCCCTAATGAAAGCCAGCCTCCGCAAGAGCCCGAGCAGGCTCCGTTTCCACCCCAGGAAAATCAGAGGCCGCGATGACCCGCCTTCGAGGTGTGTCTTAGCAAAGAGACGCGGAAATTAAAATTCAGAGAGCGGCCTCGAAGACAACCAATGGCTGGTAGGTGCGCGGAACAACGGGTTCAGCGATGGCAATCAGCGCGCCCTGCTGATTGAACACGCGCAGCCTGGCGGGCTTCCAATCGCCGGAATCCAATTGCGCCGGGCCGCCCTGCGCGGACGTCACCTTTCCCGGTTGAATCTGCGCAAGCGGGAGATTGAATTTCGCGCCATGGCGGATCCGCTTTTCGACGATGGGCAGCACGGTCGCGCGGGGCAGGTCGAGCAACAGATTTTCGAACCGGATAACCCGGCCGGCCAGAGTTCCAGCGGCAGCGTCTCCTTGAAGTTCTTCGAGCGAGACAGCCTGGTCCAGCGTGAATTCGCCGACGGCGGTTCGGGTGATTTCCGAAAGGTGCGCGCCACCTCCGGCGAGCTTGCCCATATCGTGTGCGAGCGCCCGAATGTACGTACCGGCGCCACATTCGACTTCGAACCTCGCCGCCGGTCCGTCGATTCCCGTAAGACGAAATTCGTACACTTCCACTTCGACCGGCTCGAGCTTGACCGGCTTGTGCTGGCGGGCCAGCTCATGCGCTGGGCGACCGTGAATTTTCTTGGCGGAATACGGCGGCGGAGTCTGCTGAATCTTGCCAACGAATTGAGAAGCGAGAGCTTCGATCTGACTTGCGATCAGCGCGGGCGAAGAGTCAGGTCCCTGTGCCTCTCCGTCGGCGTCGTAAGTGTCCGTGGCAAAGCCGAATCTCACGGCGCAGGAATAACGCTTGCGCCGTCCAGCAAAAAAGCGCGCCAGCCGCGTGGCACGTCCCAATGCCAGGACCAAGACGCCGGTCGCCATCGGATCGAGCGTTCCCAAATGGCCGATCTGGCGAAATCCAGCGAGGCGCCGGACGAATTCGACCACATCATGCGAGGTTCTGCCGGATGGCTTGTTGACGACCAGAATTCCATCGATGGGTGCTGGTTTGGGAGCGCGGGGCATGGGTGGATGTCGCTCGGGCACGGCCGGAAAGCCGCAAGAAGCGTTCCGCTATTTGCCGCCCGTATCTTTCACTTTGCGGAGCAATTGATCGATGTGCTGACCGTATTCCTCGGACTGGTCCTCGACAAAATACACTTCGGGAGCCCGCCGCAATTGCAGGCGCTCGACCAGTTCGTGCCGGACGTAGCCGGAAGCGGCCTTCAATCCCGCCAATTCCTCAGCGCGCTCGATTTCGCTGCCGAACAGGCGGACGTAGACGCGCACTGTGCGCATGTCGGGGCTGAGGCGAACGTCGGTGACGATGATGGACCCGGCCAGGCGTGGATCCTTCAGCTCGCCCGCGAGCATCAAGTCGATTTCGTTGTGGATCTCCTCGGCCAGCCGCTCCGACCGATGTCCGCCGACTGTCATTCGCTATCCTCGAAAAATTCCGTTTCCTGCGACACCAGGTCCCGGCCAAGCAGGCGCTCCGATTCCGCCGCAATTTGCGAGAGAGACTCTTCCAGATGGCGGGCGTCTCCGGAAATGGTGACCACTCCCACGCGCGACCTCTGCCACAGGTCCTGATACGCAAGCTCAGCAACGGCTACGTTGTAGTGTGCCTTCAGCCGGTCCTTCAGGCTTCGCAGCACCTGCCGCTTGTCTTTCAGCGACTGCGCATCGTTGATTTGTATTTCCAGGGTGAGAAGGCCAATGGGCATCACGCACCCGCAGAATCGACGGAACTGCCTGCACAGCACAGAAGAATCAGCCTCGCCGCGCTTCGGCGCTTTCCTGAGCGCGCCCGCGATCGGCCACGGGCACTTCCACGGCCGCGCTCTTTTCCATCTTGAAGGCTTCCAGAATGTCGCCCACTTTGATGTCCGCGAAGTTGGAGACGCCGACGCCGCATTCATATCCCTGGCGGACTTCGTTGACGTCGTCCTTGAAGCGGCGCAAAGAACTGATTCGTCCAGTGTAGATGACGACGTTGTCGCGAAGCACGCGCACGTCGGCATCGCGCTTCAGTATGCCATCCTGCACCGAGCAGCCGGCGATCATTCCCACACCCTTCACGCGGAAGGTGTCGCGCACTTCCGCCCGCCCCAGGTAGGTTTCCTTGATCACCGGCGTGAGCAACCCGGCGACCGCTTTCTTCAATTCGTCCTGCAATTCGTAAATAATCGTGTGCAGCCGGATATCGACGCCCTCGCGCTGCGCCAGTTCGGCAGCTTTGCGCTCCGGGCGGACGTTGAACGCGACAATGATCGAATTCGACGCCGAAGCGAGCAGCACGTCCGTTTCGCTGACCGCGCCGACGTTTGCCTGAATCACCTTTACCTTCACTTCGTCATTCGAAAGCTTCGGCAGCATCTCGCTCAGCACTTCCACGGAGCCCTGCACGTCCGCCTTGATCACCACCGGAAGTTCCTTTACTTCGCCAGCCTTCAGCTGTTCGTGCAACTGGTCGAGCGTCAAGCGGCCCGAGCTGGCCGTTTTTGCCAGCGAGGCCTCGCGCTGCTTGGCCTGACGATATTCGACGATGTGGCGGGCTTTCGCTTCGTCGGCCACCTGGAATTGGTCGCCTGCCTCCGGCACACCCTGAAGTCCGAGGACTTCGACAGGCGTAGACGGCCCTGCCTTCTGGATCGTCTGGCCGCGATCGCTGAACAGGGCACGGACTTTTCCGTAGACGGCGCCGACAATGAAAACATCACCGACGTTCAGCGTTCCGTTCTGAACGAGGACAGTCGCCACCGGTCCGCGGCCCTTGTCGACGCGCGATTCGAGCACGATCCCGCTTGCCGGCGCGTCGGGATCGGCCTTGAGCTCGCGCAGGTCGCCTAGCAGCAAAATCATCTCGAGCAGACGCGGCAGATTTTTCTTCGTCTTCGCCGAGACTTCCACCATCACCGTATCGCCGCCCCAATCTTCGGGCATCAGGCCGCGGTCGGCCAGTTGGCGCTTCACGCGCTCGGGCTGCGCGTCCGGTTTGTCGATCTTGTTGATGGCGACGAGGATCGGCACGTTCGCCGCGCGCGCGTGCGAAATCGCCTCTTCGGTTTGCGGCATCACACCGTCGTCGGCGGCAACGACGAGAACGACGATGTCGGTGACCTTTGCGCCGCGTGCGCGCATCCGTGTGAACGCTTCGTGGCCCGGCGTGTCGATGAAGACGATTCGCCGGCCGTCGACATGCGCTTCATACGCGCCGATGTGCTGCGTGATTCCCCCCGCTTCGCCGCCGGCAACGTCGGCTTCGCGAATAGCGTCGAGCAGGCTCGTCTTGCCGTGGTCCACGTGGCCCATGACGGTCACCACAGGCGGGCGCGGCTGCAGATTTCCCGTGCGCTCTTCCCTGACTTTTTCTTCCTGAACAAGCTGCTCTTCAAATGTGACCACTTCGACGATGCCGTTGAAAGCTTCAGCGAGACTCGTAGCGGTGGGCACGTCGAGCGCCTGATTGATGCTTGCGAAGACTCCGCGGTCGAGCAGCGTCTTCAGCAAATCCTTGGCGCGAATGTCTAGCTTCTCCGCAAGCTCGCGCACCGTGATTCCTTCCGTGACGGTTACAAGGCGCGGCTCACGCTGAACCGGAGCGACCGGCTCGACCTGCGTCGCGCGTCCGGTGCCTGCTCCGGCACGGGCGCGAACAGGATGGAGTTTTCTCTCGCCTTCGGCGTAGCGTTTTTCGATCAGCGGGCGCCCGCGCTGCGCCGTCGGCGGCTTGCGCGCGTAGAGCGGCTTGCCCGGCTCAGCTTTCGGGATTCCTCCCGGGCCCGAGGGTCCGCCAGGGCGCTGTCCACCGGGACGTTGCCCGCCGGGTCCTTGTCCCGGCCTGCCACTTCCGGGACGTTGCGGGAACCGCGACGGAGGTCCGCCGCCTGGACGCGGAGGCCCGCCAGGACGCGGCGCGCCCGAGGGCGCGCCCGCCGCAGGGCGATAAGTCTGCGAGTATCCGGGACGACCCTGCTGAGGTCCACCCTGTCCCATAGGACGCGAAGGCGGCCTCTGCCCGGTCGAAGGAGCCCCACTGGAAGTCGCACTGCCCGGAGATGCAGCCGCGAGGCGCTGTCCAATCGGAGCGCCGGGAGCGCCTGGCGTGGGTGTATGAGGAGCTGGGCGAGCGGGCGCGACACCTGGCCGGACCGGAACAGGTCCTGCAGATGGCCTTGCAGCCGCGGGAGATTGCGCAGGAGCGGAAACGGATGCGGCTGGCTTTGCCGCGACTGGCGGATGTGCTTGAACCGGATGCGCAGCGGGCGGCGCGCCGGAGGTGATTGCTGGTGCGGCGGGCCGCACCTGCGGAACCGCCGGACGCAGCGGAGTAGTAGTAGAAGAAGGTGCAGTCGCCGAGGGCGCAGGCGAAGGCTTCGCAGGAGCGACGGTGGCAGCAGGGGCAGGCATTGGAACCGGAACGTGCCTGGCTGTCTGTGGTGGCGCAGAGGCCGCCAGGCGAGGAGCGGACTTCGCCTTCGAGGCTGCAACCTTGGCAGCCTCCGCCGCCGCTTCCCTTTCGGCTTCCTCGCGGAAATGCTTCCGCACCAATTCGGCGTGCTCGACGTCAATCGAGCTGGAGTGCGTCTTCTTTTCCGTTACGCCGATTTCCGGCAAGAACTCGATTAGGACCTTGGCCTTGATCTCAAGTTCCCGCGCCAGCTCATTGATGCGGATTTGATTGGAATCGCTCATTCGCCTCTCTGTCCTGCTTGGCCTCTATTCGGCTGCTCCCTGCTTTTCTACGTCTACGTCGGCGGAGGAATCGGTAGTCGAGCCCTCAGGCGCCGGCGCATGTTTCGGAGCCGGTTCCTCATTTTCAACGGAGGCTTCAGAAGCAGTTTCCTCCGAAGCGATATCTTCAGACGCCGGAGCTTCTCCCTCTCCAACTGCATCCTCGACCGGTTCTGTCGCAATGCCTTCTTCGACTACTACTTCCGCGGCAGGTGTTTCGCCCCCGGCCGCTTCCTGCGCTTCGAAATAAGCGGCAACGGACTGGCGGATCTTTTCGACCATTTTGTCGCCGATGCCGGGAATCTCCACAAGCTGTTCCGGCGTCATGTCGGCAAGCTTTTCAACGGACGTAACGCCATGCGCCTCGAGTTTTTCAATCGTCTTAGGCCCGACGCCTTCGAGAACGGAGAGAGACGTTCCGGGCGAGGTAAGAGCCGTCATCTGCTCTTCGATTTCTCGCCGCTTTTCCTCTTCGCTCTTGATGTCGATATTCCACCCGATCAGCTTGCTGGCCAAGCGGACGTTTTGCCCCTTCTTGCCGATGGCCAGGGAAAGCTGAGTGTCTTCGACAATCACTTCGAGGCGCTTTTCCTCGGGATCGACGATTTGGACGCGCGTTACCTTCGCCGGGCTCAGCGCCTTCTGCGCGAAGGCGATCGTCTCTTCATTGAACGGAATGATGTCGATTTTTTCTCCGCGCAGCTCGCGGATAATCGACTGCACGCGCATTCCCTTCATGCCCACGCATGCGCCCACCGGGTCGACATCCTTGTCGCGACTTTCGACCGCGATTTTCGTGCGCTCTCCCGCCTCGCGCGCCACGGCGCGAATCTGCACGGTCCCGTCGTAAATTTCAGGCACTTCCATTTCGAACAGCCGTTGCACCAGAGCGGGATCGGCGCGGGACACGACCACCTGCGGGCCCTTGGCGGCGCGCTCGACGGCGCGTATCGTGACGCGCAGGCGGTCGCCGACGTTGTACGTTTCCAGGCGCGACTGCTCGCGCTTGGGCAGCCGCGCTTCCGTCCGCCCCAGGTCCACGATGATGTCAGGCCCTTCCATGCGCTTGACGACGCAGTTCATCAGCTCGCCAACGCGCGTGTGATATTCGTTGTAAATCGTGTCGCGCTCGGCCTCGCGCACCTTCTGCAGAATCACTTGCTTCGCGGTTTGTGCGGCGATGCGTCCCAGCACGTCGGTCGGCTTCGTCTCCGTCAGCTCGCCGCCAACTTCGATGTCCGCTTGGCGCTTCCGCGCATCCGTGAGCGAAATTTCACGCAGCGGGTCCGCAACCTCGTCCACCACGGTGCGCACGGCGTACACGTCCACATGGCCGGTTTCCGCATTGAATTTGGACCGAAGCTCCTCTTCCGTGCGGTAAAACTTCCGCGCCGCGACCACCATTGCGTCCTCAATGGCCGCAATGATGATATCCGGTTCGATGTGCTTCTCCCGGCTGATCTGCTCGATTGTCTGGTACAGCAGACTCGCCATCCCTGTCTCTCCCTAAAATTCCACCACTAAATTGGCTTTGCGAATCGCCGAAAATGGGATCGCGATCTCGCGATCCTTGAGCTGAAGCTTCGCCGCGCCCTCGGCAAATCCAGCCAGGCGTCCCTCAAAGTACTTCTGATTCTCGACCGGCTCGTTTGTCCAGATTTGCGCCCGCCGGCCGGAGAAACGATCGTAGTCCGCGGGCTTAAGAAGCTTGCGGTCCAACCCGGGCGAGCTAATCTCCAAAACGTATGCCGGTCCGGGAACCAGATCCTCGATATCCAGGATCACGCTCAATTGCTCGCTGACGCGCTCGCAATCCTGATGGGTGATTCCCCCGCCCTGCGGGTGTTCCGCGTCAGGAGGCCGATCGATATAGACCCTCAGCAGCCGCTGCTTTCCGACCTTCCACTCCACATCAAAAACTTCCAGCCCTTCCGAACGAGCGACGCGCCCGGCGGCTTCCCGAACCTTTTCCAAGTCCATCGTTTCGCAAGCCCTGGCGCCGTTAATTCGCCCACAGGGACCTGTACCCCCAGGGCCAGTTTTTGCGCCCAACAAAAAAGTGGGCTCGCGCCCACTGTTTGTTGCGACCTAATCTGGATGCAACTTATTATAAGTGCATCAACGCGAAAAGGCAAGAACCAAGGAAAAAGCCCACAAATGGCGTAGTTGCATCGTCCGCTAATTGGCGGAGTCCGCTTCCCTGCCGCCGGCTTTGCATAATTGCGCAAGGAGGGTCCGCCAATGCCAAAGGGCGGACCCTCGATAGGAACCCGAAACAGTCTCGACGGTTATCTTACGGTTGCGGATTTGCGGGCCTTACAGTCTGTCCAGGAGCCCTGGAGGAAGTCCCCGCCGCCTTCACAGGATAACTCTGGTCATACAGCCGGATAATCTCCTGCGTCAGGTCGACCTGATTCGAAGCGTAGACCACGGGAGAGTTCTGTGCCGAGGAGTCGAAGATGACGGCATATCCGTTGTCGCGAGCGTACTTGTTGAGAATGTCGATCATTTTCCGGCCGATGCGGTTGACGATTTCCTGCTGCGCTTCGTTGAAATCGTCCTGCGTATCCTGTTGCTTGCGCTGGTAAGCGCGCGTCAGTTGGTCGCCCTGATGGGCCAAGCGCGCCTTTTCATCGTCACTGAGGGTCGCCTGGCCGGTGCGCAACCGCGTCTGCAAATCTTCGATCTGCTTGCGCAAGTTGTCGAGCTCCGTCTGTCGCGGGGCAAACTGCGACTGGAGCTCCGAGGCCGCCTGCTTGCCTTCCGCCGTGCTCGTGATTGCTACCTGCACGTTCAAAACACCCACCTTTACGGGAGCCGCCGTGGCGGAGCCGCCGGCCTGGGCCCACGCGGCGGGTATAGCCAACAAGATTCCCAGGGCCGGGATTGCCATTCGAATCTTCATTCTCACTCCTTCTTGGTATGAACGTCGAAACACAAATCGTGGATTATAGCCGTCCCTCAAGAAGCGGGTCAACGGCTTTCCCATTCGATTCCAGCCAGGCGCAAAGGGATTTCCGAGCCAATCGCATTTTCCCTCCGCCTATCAGCATCATGCTTTAGGGCAGTGGGACCAGAAGGACACGATCGTCCTGTTGATCCGCAAGAACCATCAAATTCAGCTTCTGATCGATGCCCACTGAAAATTGCTGAGAGCCCGGCAGGGCCAGTATCCTCTGTGTCTGGGGCCCCGTGCACGAAGGATTGATCCCATTGGGCGGGCAAAGGTAATTGAAAATCGAAACAGAATTGCTGGAGTTGTTTACGGTAACCAGCGTGCTCGTCTGATAATTGTAATCGAGCGACGTCGGATCGACTCCCGCCCGAACCGGCGTTGTCGTAAACGTGTTGTTGTTCGGGTCGACGATGTCCACATTGTTGGCTCCCCGATCCGCCACCAGGAACACCTGATTCAGGGGATCGAACACAACACCCGTAGGCCGCGTCAAATTGCTGACTCGTCCTGCCAACCCGCCGGAAGCAAGATCGATGACGTCGAGGAAGCCCGGCTGGGCAGTTGTTCCCATCGTCGTCGCAATGGCGGCGTAATTCAAATTGGGGTCAAAAGCCACGGCGTTTGGTCCCTGATCGATTGCGATTCCATTGCTCGCAACAGGAGAACTCAAGGTCATCGTAACTGTGCTGTAGAAGTACTGCGGCGTCTGAGGTGCGGGATTCCCCGTCTGGAAATTGGCCACCGCAGCCATGCCGGTGTCTCCATTGACCGCTACCCCGGTCGGCTGTGAGCACGAAGACCCGTTGCCGCAGACGGGTATCGTAACGGGCGCGTTCATGTCAGTACTTTGCATCTCGTCCAGAATCGTCACCTGATTGCTTCCCGTATCCGCGACAATGGCCAAGCCGGTCTGCGGCAGCACCGCCACGCCTTGAGGATTGGTTCCAACAGGGATGGGGCTTGGCGCCAGAGTGATCCCGTGATTCAGATCCACGAGCGACGCCGTGCCATCCACATAATTCGAGACGACCGCCAAGTCGCGTTCGGCGTCGACAGCCACCCCGACCGGAGCCTGCCCGACCTTCACTGCTTGGATCACTGCAAAATCCACTTCGTTCGACTGCAAGTTCGTCCCGCCGCCTGGATTTTCGACGGTCACGGAGTATCGCCACGGCGAAGTAAGGAAGCTTGCCGGGATCGTCGCCACAATCTGCCGTGAACTTACGACGGTTACATCCGCTGCTGGAAGGGCCGTATTGTCCAGCAGAACCTCCGAAGTTCCGCTAACGAAACCCGACCCATTCAGCGTCAATTGCATCGGAGACGAAGAGGTCAGCGTGGAATAAGCGCTGGATTCGGTGATGTGCAGACTGCGAACTGGCCCGAGAGAGAGAATCGAGGCAGTTCCGTCGAGTTGGTTGAGCACAACGGCTTCGTTGGTGGCCGGATCTACAGCAGCGGCGATAGGGAAATTCCCGACAGCCACGTTCGCCTGCAGCACATTTTGTCCGGAAATATCGATGATTGCCGCCGAGTTGCTATTCTGGTTCACCACGACTCCCAAATTGGACGTCAAGGAAGCCGCCGCGGACGAGTATCCTTCTCCGGATTGGGATGAAAACGATACCGTGCTCACGGATTCGTTGAGTAAACTGAACACGGCGATGTTCGATGCGTTCGGGTCCGTGAATATCGCCGTATGCGTTTCGGGATTAATTCCGACTCCCGTTGCGGAGGGCTCATTGGATAGAGTTGTCGTAGTCACCACCGCCGCCTGTCTTCCCGACGGGTAGAACGCATTCACTGGGCTCCCAAGGTCCACGACATTGACCAACCCTCCGCCGCCTCCAGGCGCAACCACCGCCCAATTGAGAGACGGATCGATCGCGACTGTCGGGTTTGTCCCGGTGCTGTAGCCAACCGGGCTGGCACTCGGACCGACTTCTCCCGCAAGGGTCACAGATGGCACGCCTCCAGAAATCGAGACGTCGAGGATTTCCGCCACATTCGTCAGTTGGTAGGCGACCAATGCACGATGCGAGACGGGATTTAGGCCTATCGAGACGGGAAGCGAGCCGCCCGTGAGGGATGGAAGAGCAACCGGCGCCGAGACTGCGAAGGTCGAGAGATTGATGGCGACAATGGAATTCTTGGCCGAGTCCACAACCACGGCCACATTGGGCGACAGCATGTCGTCCACCGCAATCCCCGTCGGCTGCGTGGCTACGCCGGCGATCGTGTGCGTGACCGCGTTGGTAGACAGGTCGATCACGGAGACGCTGCCGCTCCCCGTGTTTGCCACGAGCGCAAGACCCAGCGCCTGATCGATGGCGATGGCAGAGGGCGTCGTGCCCACGGGAACTGTTGCAATCGGGAGCGTTGGAATGCTTAGTGGCGGAGGCTCGACGGAAACATTGATGGATGCCGTTGCCGGCGAACCTGCAGGAACGTCCGTGTTCTGCACGAGCAGAGGATACAGGCCGGCAGTTCCCAACGTATTCTGGGGGATTGTCACGGTCAATTGGCGGCTGCTGGTGTAATTCGTGATCACACCATTCGAGGAGTTCGATCCGTTGAAGGATGCCTGCGTTGTTGCCGGAGAGTAGAACCCGCCCGTTAAGTTCACGTTCAGCGCGCCCACATTTGTGCTGGTGCTCAGCGGCGCGGCCGCGACCAAAGATGGGCGCACCGGCTGCACGGTGAGGTTTTGCGATTGCGAGACGATGTTGCCGGGGCGCTGCACCTGCAATGGCAATGATCCGGAAGTTTCAAAAAAGTTTGAAGGAATCGTCGCCCGAAGCAGAGTGGGCGAGATGAAAAAAGTAGTCACGGATGCCCGCGTCGCACCTGTGCCTGCATACACCGTGTCGCTGGAGGTGAAGCCACTTCCTTCCACGTAGACATCCTGCTGTGCCGAGCCCTCGGGAACAATCGTCGGCGAAAGAGCCGAGACGATCGGATCGGCAGGAGCTGTTACCGTGACGGTGGCGGAGCCGGATTCCGTGGAATCCGCCTCGGACGTTGCGGACACGGTAATGTCCGCTGTGGGAATCGCTCCCGGCGCCGTATAGACGGCAGTGTTGTTGGACGTCGGTGTAAGAGTACCGAGCTGCGGATTCCCGCCGCTCGTAGTGTTGTTGTTGATGGCCCAGGAAACCGTCTTATCCGTGGACCCGGTGACAGTCGCCGTAAACGTGATCGATTGCAATTCCTGAACGGTCGCTGTGGCGGGCGACAATTGCACTTGAATCCCCGTGGTCACCGTCACTTGCGCCACACCGAAGTACAAATCGTTGTCCGAACTAAACGCCACCACATCGAACACCGCTGGTGATGGAACTGTAGCTGGAGCCGTGTACACAGCCGTCAGGGTCCCTGCAACCGGAGTAATTTTCCCCAAAGTGTTGGTGCCGCAATTTGCAGGTAGAAGGCCGGACGCCGGCGGCGGCAGGCAGATGCTCCAGTTCACCGAGGACGTTTGGGAACCGGTCACCGTTGCAGTAAATAGAGTCGTACCGTTCACGATGACGACTGCCGACGTCGGTGAGACCGTCACGGACGGAGTTGTTCCATTTCCGCCGCAGCCCGCGGCCAGCAAGGCGAGCAACAATCCCGCCCCCAATTTCCACGCTCGCATACTCATTCCTCCCAGCATCTCGTTTCCATTTCCCCGGCGGCCGGTCCTCCGGCACGCCTGCCCGCGGCCGTGGAGCCGCTAGAAAGTCTTGCCGACCGTAAACCGGAACGTCTGGCGCGGTTCGACCAGATTGGCCGGCAGCCGCTGGACCTGCGTGTCCAAGTAATTGTTCAGAGTCGGGATGACTTGCGAATCCAGGACCCCGATACTCTTCAGATAGTTGATTTGCTCGGGCGTCAAATAGAATCCGCCCCGGCTGCCCGTAAGAGTGCCCGTCAAGCGCAAGTAGTTGTACGCGTAGTAAAAGCGGAAGGGAGCGTTGACAACCGGCAACTGCACACCGATTTCGACTCCCGCCGAAGTGTGCGGCATGAAGTTCGTGTTGCCGAGTACGGGCAGCTTCGAAGTAAACGTCAGATTCGGGAAAAAGGGATTTGGGTATTGCTGCTGCAATTGCTGCGTCAATTGCTCGCTCGCCGCCAATTGCGAACGCTGAACGATTCCGTCGATGCCGAAATCGTTGAAGAGCCGCAACTCGACCGGCCCGGCAATCGGGATGCGGTATTCCACATTGCCGACGGTCTGGAAGTCCCCGCCGGGCCGTTCCGTGAAGTACGTGACCGTCGGAACTGTCAACGATACCAACTGCGGGCTCCCGTTCACCAGATGCGTCTGGTCGAAATAAGTGATCGGTACCGAATTCACGGATGGGATCTGAACGAACGGCGAGATCGTGTAGAAATCGAAGCCGCGGACGTCGTTTTCGCCGCCGAGATAAAAGCGGTTGTAGGGCGGGACGTCGTGGCCATTGTAGCCGGTGATCCACGCCGACAACAGGCGAAGCGCAATCACGTTCCGGTGATGGTACATCGGATGAAAATACTCCGCCGTAATCGTGTTGCTGATCGTGTCGACGTTTCCGCCGAGAAATCCGCCGTTGATGCTCATAGCATAGTAGATACTCTTGCCAGCCGTCGGACTGACCGGATTGTTCACCGTGCTATACGAAATCGTCGGTGAGATTTGGCTCGACACGATTCCGTTCAGGGCCGAAGGTCCGGCCAGGTTTGTGAATTTCGTGTAGTCAAACAGCAATTGCGCGGACTGGCTATACGCCGAAATGTTCGTCGTGCTCCACGAATAAGTGATGCCTACGCGCGTGAACGAATACCGTCGCAGTGGATAGCTGGCAAAGACGGTGAAGCCTTTTGAGTTCGTCGTGTAGTTTTGTTCGAGCGCGGGGTTGAGCGCGATCTGCTGGCCGAGCAGGAGTCCCGTTTCTCGGGCCTGGTTGTAGTTGAAATCGTTGAGAAACACGGTGAAACCCGCGGAAATCGGGCGGTCGAACAGGTACGGCTCCGTGAATCCAAAAAGGACATTCTTCTGAATGTCGCCGACCTGCGCCGACAGCGTCAGCGTTTCGCCCAAGCCGAGGAAGTTGTTCGTCTGATAGGACGCCCCGACAAAGCTGCCGGCGATCCCGCTCACACCGCCCGAAAAGCTGATGGACTGTTTGCCCTTCTCTTTCAGCTTGAGGCGAATGTCCACCGTTCCGGCCTTCACGTTGCGCTTCAGTTCCGCGTTTTCAGGCTTGATCGTGTCGAAATAGCCGAGCTGGTTGAGCCGCAAAATGCTGAGTTCCCACAGCCGGTTGTTGTAGACCTGTCCTTCGTCGAGCAGCAATTCGCGGCGAATCACTTTGTCGCGCGTCGTCGTGTTGCCCGTGAACTCGATGCGGCGAACGAAGAATTGCTTTCCCTGATCCAGCACCATGGTCACGTCGACCGTTTTTGTCGCGTCGTTGACATTGGTCTGCGGCTCTGAGGTGAAATCGATGTAGCCGTAGTCGCCGTAGAGTTTCTTGTAATTTTCCAGAGCCTTGCGGATTTTCGAAGTGGAAAAAATGTCACCGGCGTGCAATGGGAAAATCCGTTCGAGCGCCGCGGATTTGAAGACCAAGCCCTGGTCCGGGTCGGCGCTCCGGAATGTCAATTTCCCCATCCGGTACTGCTCTCCTTCCTCGATGGGAATCGTGATGTCGGTTTGCTTTCCATGCTTCGCTCCCACAATGGGCCACGGTCCAGGAATCCCCGAACGATTCACGTCGACCATCTTCAAAATCGGATCTCCAACGTTCACGCGGTAATAGCCGTTATCTGTATAGAGTCCGCGAACGCCGACTTCCAGGTCTTCATCCAGCTTGTCGCGGTCGTAGGTCTTGCTCAACACGGGAATGAAGAAGATCCCGAGAGGAATGCCGTAGGGACGGTCGTGCCGCATCGCGCGAATCAGCTTCCGGTCGGAAAATTCAGTGTTCCCGGTAAAGCTGATCTTCCCCACTTTCACCTTCGGCCCTTCATTGATGTTGAAGACCAGCTTCACCGCGTTGGTCGCCGCAATTCTCTCGTAGGTCGGCTTGACGGTCGCAAACTGCCGGCCGTGCTCGGCGAGAAGTTCTTTGATTACGACCACCGCGCGAATGATCTTCGTCGGATCGAACTGGCTTTCCACAGAGAGCCCAACCTTCTTGTCCTTGAACGCATCCAGAATGTCCGATTCGGTGATCGATTTATTGCCCTTGTACTCGATGCGCCGGATGATGGGCCGCTCCGTTACGTAGAAAACCACGATCTTGCCGTTCGGCATGTCGGGAGAGTCTTCCACTTCCAGGCGGATGTCCTCGAAAAATTGTGTGTTCCACAGCGCTTGGAAATCGCGCCGGACCGCATCCTCGCTGTAAGGATCGCCCTGTCGTGAAAAAATGCGCGACAGCAATGTATCTCGCTGAATGCGGCGATTTCCCACAAATTCGATGCGCTGAATCACGTACTGAGGACCGGAGGATTCCTGCGACTGTTGGGCCAGAAGAGGATAGGCGGCGAACACGAACAGCAGAGACACCCCCGCAAAGGGGTGAAAAAAACGCAGAAAGATTTTCCTGTAAGCGGCCGCAGCTCTCTTCAAGGCCGCATTCCCCCGCCCAAGTTTTTATGCTCCCCCGCCGGACCGCTCCCGTCCGGCTCGCGCGTGTAGGATTCCTAGTGGGCCACCGGGGTTGCTTCCGACACCGGACGGAAGGAAAGGCCGTCGCCGGAGAGAAAAATCTCCAGCGTCGCCGGCTTTTGCAGCCCGCCCTGTATCAGAGCTTCCGACAGTGGGTCTTCAACGTACTTCTGCAGCGCGCGCCGGAGCGGCCGCGCGCCGTAATTCCGATCTGAGCAGGTCTTCTCAAGGATCCACTGGCGCGCCTCCGGCGTCAGAGCGATCTGCACCTGACGATGCACCAGTGTTTCGTTGATTTGACCCACCAGCAGGTCGATGATCCGCAGCAGGTCTTCGTCCGTCAGAGGATTGAACAGAATGGCCTCGTCCAGACGATTGAGGAATTCCGGATTGAAAACTCGCCTGACCTCGCTCATCACCATTTCGTCCTGGCTTTTCGCGGCGGCCCCGATTTCCCCCGTCACGAAGCCCAACCCCGACTGCTTCTGCAGTTGCCGCGCTCCGATGTTCGATGTCAGGATGATGATGGTGTTGCGGAAATCCACTGTATTGCCCAGTCCGTCGGTCAGTTGCCCGTCTTCAAACACCTGCAAAAGAATGTTGTAGACGTCGGGATGCGCCTTCTCAATTTCGTCCAGTAGGATTACCGAGTAGGGCGTGCGGCGAACCCTCTCCGTCAATTGCCCGCCCTCTTCGTACCCGACGTATCCTGGAGGGGCGCCGATAAACTTTGATACCGAATGCTTCTCCATATATTCGGACATGTCGAACCGGACAAGCGATTTTTCGCTGCCGAAGAGGAACTCAGCCAGCCGCCTCGCCACTTCCGTCTTTCCCACGCCCGTTGGGCCCAGGAACAGGAAACAGCCCACGGGCCGCCCCGGTGCTTTCAATCCAGCGCGGCTCCGGCGAATTGCCCGCGCCAGAGCGGTGATCGCCTTGTCCTGGCTGATCACACGGCGGTGCAACTCTTCTTCGATCCGCAGCAATTTCTGCTGCTCGTCTTCCTTGATCGCCGTCACGGCGATGCCCGTCCAGCGGGCCACAACCTCTTCGATATCTTCGCGCGTCACCACGCCCGTCGACGAATCGTCGATCTTCAGCTTTTCGCGCAGCACGCGCAGGTGCTCTTTTTCCTTGCGCTCTTCCTCGGAGTAGAAGCGCGCCTTTTCGAATTCGTGATTGGCGATCGCCGTTTCCATCCGGTGCGTGATGAACTTGACGCGTTTCTGCACCTCAGAAACCTCGTCGGGCAGCATCGCCTGGCGGAGTTTTACTCGCGAGCCGGATTCGTCGAGCAGGTCAATCGCCTTGTCCGGAAGGAAGCGGTCGGGAATGTAGCGGTTCGAAAGATAGACGGCGTAGCGGATTGCTTCGTCCGTGTAGCTGACGGCATGAAATTTTTCGTAGCGGTCGCGGACACCCTCCAGCACCAGGATCGCCTCGTCTTCGTTCGGCGCGTTCACCTTCACGGCCTGGAAGCGGCGCTCGAGCGAACGATCTTTTTCGACCGACTTCCTGTATTCGGAGGGCGTCGTCGCGCCGATGCACTGAATCTCTCCACGGCTCAGCGCCGGCTTCAAAATGTTCGCCGCGTCGAGCGAGCCCTCGGCCGAACCCGCGCCCACCAGTGTGTGCAATTCGTCGATGAAGACAATTGCATTCTGGCTTTCCATCAATTCCTTCATGATGGTTTTCAGCCGCTCTTCGAATTGCCCGCGGTATTTCGTGCCCGCGACGATCAGCGACAAATCGAGCGAGAGAATGCGCTTGTCCGCCAGAAACGGCGGCACGTCTCCGTCCGAAATTCGCTGTGCCAAGCCTTCCACAATCGCAGTCTTCCCCACGCCCGGCTCGCCGATCAGCACGGGATTGTTTTTCGTCCGGCGGCAGAGAATCTGGATTGCGCGTTCCAACTCGCGCTCACGCCCAACGAGAGGGTCAAGCTGGCCCTCCATCGCCGCCTGCGTCAGGTCGCGGCTGAATTCCGCCAGGAGCGAGGACTCCTTGGGCCGGTTCACAGGAACTTTCTCTCCGGCTGCGCGAGACAGCTCTTCTCGAACAGCCGATAGTCGCAAACCGCGTTCCAGCAATATTTCTGCGCCAAAGGATTTCTCCTCCCGTAGGACCCCCAGGAGCAGGTGCTCGGTCCCCACGTGCTTATGCCCAAGACGCTCCGCCTCTTCCGCCGCGTAGTTCAAAATCCGCTTGCACTCCTGGCTGAGAGGCACTTCGACCGAGGTCGAAATTCGTTCGCGCACGGTGATGCGCGCTTCGATTTCTTTGCGGATCGATTCGATCGATCCGTGGGAGCGCAGAAAGCGGTTGGCCAGCGCCTTGTCTTCGCGGAGCAGGCCCAGCAACAGGTGCTCTGTCTCGATGAAGGGACTGCCGTACTGGCTGGCTTCATACCGCGCAAAGAAAATCACGCGCCGGGCTTTTTCGGTATATCGTTCAAACAAGGGTCACCCACGCTCTCCCAGAGTCTTTGCTTCCTTCGTCTCTTCCATGCCCGCCGTCAACTTTCCATGCTCGAGAGCCAAAACACGGTCGGTGCGCCGGGCCAAATTTCGGTTGTGCGTTGCAAGGATGGACGTCAGGTGGTGGGTTTCGTGAAGCCGCTGCATGAGCTCGAATACGTTCTCCCCGCTGCGTTCGTCCAGATCCCCGGTCGGCTCGTCCGCCAGCAAGATCTGCGGTTCGTTTGCCAATGCCCGCGCGATGGCCACGCGCTGTTGCTCTCCCCCGGAAAGCTCGCCCGCACGTTGCTCCGCGCGGGCGCCCAGTCCCACTTCTTCCAGCCACCGCCTTGCCGCCTGCAGCGATTCTCCCATCGCCGCGCCCCGGATCAGCAATGGCATCGCCACATTTTCCGCCGCCGTGAAGTCCGTCAGCAAATGATGCCGCTGCCAAACAAAACCGACGACGCGGTTGCAATACTCGGATCGCTCGGACTCCGAAAACGAGCGGAGCGATTTCTCCGCGAAGTATACTGTACCGCTTGTTGGAGTGTCCAGCGCCGCCAGGAGGTGCAGGAGCGTGCTTTTTCCGGCTCCGGAAGCGCCGACGATGGCGATCATCTCGCCGCGTGCAATCGTGAAATCCACTTCGTCGAGCGGAGTGATTTCCTCGAGTCCCGAACGGAATTTCTTGCGCAGCTTTTCACCGCGCAGCATTTCTCCGCCCACCCTGACGGAGCGGGACTCAGCCGCTTCCAGGACTTGCACACCCGTTGGTGCCTGCTTCTGCATCGCCAGCAAATCCTCACTCAATTTAGATGCCGAACCAGCCAACCAGTATGTCCTTTCTTTGCTTCCGCCTACACGTTCCCAAAATGGGCTCGCAGCGCCTCTAACTCCAATGATTTGCCCTTTTTAGCCGTCCCGTTGCCGTTTCTGATTTCTCTATTATCGCCATGCGCCGCCAGCCCATCCATCCACTTTCGATTTTATCACGCCCCGGCGGATTGGCCGCACGGAATGCTCGAATGAACGGTGTCGAATTCGAGCCGCGTCTGCGCTCTTGCCCATCCCGCTCATTCAAACCGCAAAATTCCCACGGGCAGAATTCGCGCTGCAGAATTTGCTGGCAAAAGCGTCGCACCGACACTGATTGTTAGCGCCGCCGCGGAGATCCATACGGCATCGAGCGCGTTCGCGTGGAATGGAACGTAGGGAATTGCGTACACCTCGGGATTGAGCGGAATCAATTGCCAGCGGTTCGCGATCCACGAAAACGCGTATCCCACCACAAGGCCCGCCGCCGTTCCAACCAGGCTGACGAACAGCCCCTGGAGCACGAACACTTTGCGAATCTGCGCCCTTCGCGCGCCCATAGCCATCAGCACGGCAATATCGCGCGCGCGGTCGCTCACGGTCATCGTCAGGACCACCAGAATGTTCAGCCCGGCGACAAATGTGATCAATCCGATGAAGAGCGCCGTCACCAGTTTTTCCAAGCTCAGCGCGCGAAACAACGCCCGATTTTCATCCATCCAAGTTGTCGCCGTGAAACCCTTACCGGCGCGCTGCAGGAGCTCCTGTGCGATGCTTGCGGCGTCGTCTAAATGAACCACGCGGATTTCCAGCAGGCTCACCACGTCGCCGATTCCCGCCATCTGTTGCGCCGCGCTCAAATCCACGAAAGCCCAATTCGCGTCGTAGTCGTAGAAGCCCGTATCGAAAATCCCCGCCACGCGAAACCGGCGCGAACGCGGCAGCATTCCAAACGGCGTCAAGCTTCCCTGCGGGCTTGTCAGCGTCACGTAATCGCCGACGGAGATTCCCGCGTCTTCCGCCAGGAGTCTTCCAATTAGCAGCGCAGGGGCTCCATCAGGACCCGGCGAAAAATCAGCCGCTCCAGAGGAGATGTGCTTCAGCGCTCCTCCGGCTTTTATTTCGAGAGGTGGATCCACGCCTTTCAAAACCACTCCTCGCGCGTGGGTTCCAAAAGAGAGAAGGACGGTGTTGTAAATGGCGGGCTCGATCGACTCGATGCCGGGAACTTTCGCAAGCCGTGTCATCAGCTCCCGGTAATCGCGAATCCCTTCCGGGCTTTTCGGTTTCAGATTGACGTGTGCGGTGACGCCCAGCAGCCGGTCGCGAATCGTCTGGCGGAATCCGGTGTTCATGGCCAGCGCGATCACCAAAGTCATCACGCCGGCCGCCACTCCAATCATGGCCAGCAGGGTCACCAGACGCAGTACAGCGGGCCGGTGGGGCGATCTCAAGTACCGCAGCGCCACCAGCCACTCGAACGTCATTTGTCCTCGCCGTCTGGTTCGGGATGCGATCCCTCTGGCCGCAATAGGGGGAATAACACGACTTCGCGGATGGCGTGCGAATCCGTCAGCAGCATCACCAGGCGGTCGACTCCGATTCCCTCTCCGGCCGTCGGCGGCAGACCGTGGGAAAGCGCGCGAATGTAATCCACGTCCACTTCCTTCGGCGCCTCCTGACCTCCTTTTTCCACCTGTGCGCGGAAGCGCTTCTCCTGATCGATCGGATCGTTCAGTTCGGAGAATCCGTTCGCGATTTCCATTCCGGCGATGAAAAGCTCAAACCGTTCCGCGAGCGACGGATCGTCCGCCTGGGGCTTTGAGAGCGGAGAAATCGCAGTCGGAAAATCGTAGATAAATGTCGGTTGAATTAGGTGCTCTTCGGCGACAACTTCGAAGAGCTCTCCGGTAAGTTCTCCGTCGGATAGCTTTTCATCCAGATCGACTGTGTCCCGGCCGGTGGAACGCGCTGTTTTGTTGTAGCGTTCGGCCACGGCTCGCGCTCCTCCGGTCGAGGCAAGGTCGGCGGCGGTTGGCCCGGGCCCTGCGTCGGACGGCCAATATTTCACGATCGCTTCGCGCATCGACAGTCTCTGGTAACTCGAAAAATCGAGCTCCACGTCTCCGTACTTCACGGTCGTCGACCCGCACACCTTTTGCGCCAGCCCGCGCATCAACTCCCCGGTCAAATCGAGCAGCTCGTGGAAGTCGCTGTATGCCTGGTAGAACTCAAGCATCGTGAATTCCGGCTGGTGAATCGCATCGATTCCCTCGTTGCGAAAATTCCGGTTGATTTCGTAGACGCGGTCGAGTCCTCCTACCACAAGCCGCTTCAGATACAATTCCGGCGCGATCCGAAGGTAGAGATCAACGTCGAAAGTATTATGGTGCGTCACAAACGGCCGCGCCGTCGCTCCCCCCAGGATCGGGTGCATCATCGGCGTTTCCACTTCGATATAGCCGCGCTCGTCGAAGAATCGCCGTAACTCCCGGATGATCTGCGCGCGCCGCTCGAATATCTGCCGCGCATGTTCGTTGACGATCAAATCCAAATACCGCCGCCGGTACCGCTGTTCGATGTCCGCCAGCCCGTGCCACTTCTCCGGCAGTGGCAATAGTGCCTTGCTGAGCAATTCAAGCGACGTCACCCAGACCGTCAGCTCGTTGGTCTTCGTGCGAAACAGGTGGCCCGCAACTCCCACTATATCGCCCAAGTCCAGCAACTGGAACAGTTTGAAGGCCGCATCGCCAACCACGTCGAGCTTGATGTAAATCTGCAGCCTCACCCCGCCGTCCTGAATATGCGCGAACGCCGCTTTTCCGTGCGGCCGCAACGCGACGATCCTTCCCGCCGCCCTTACCTCTATTTTCTCTGCGGACAGTTGTTCGGCAGTGCGCTCGCCAAAGGAGCTCACGACCTCCTTCAACGTGTGGGTCCATTCAAATTTTCGCGGGTATGCCGGGTGTCCCAGCGCCTCGATTTCCTTCAGTTTTTTCAGGCGCTGTTGATACTGGTCGAGAGGTTCAAATTCCAACGAGGTCGGTCCTTTCCCATGGGGGCCCACAATTCAGGCGGACGTTTGCGGCGAGCCGGGCCGCAGTATAGCGAGCCGCTTCCGGCAGCGTCAAGAAATCCGCCCGCGCCAAAATCCGGTGTATAATGCGCCACTCATTGGGAGGCAGGCTTGTTTTTGAAAGGCAAACGAGGAGGCCCCTCCGGCCGGCGGAGCGTGACGCAAGACTGGATTGCGGCTCTTCCTCGAGAGAAAAGCGCGCTCTTCGATTCCATCGTCCGCCGCTGGGAATCGGGTTACGCAATGATGAGCATCGCTTTGGACGAAGCTTTCTGCCTGCGCACACGTTGCAGCCTCGTCAATGCGCGCATGCAGGTGGTGGTCGCCTCCGACCTACTCACCAGATTGGCGGGCATGTTGATCACGGCGTGTGAAGCGGTCAGCGATCGCGCGCGCTACTTTCCCGATCTGCCGGCCGTCGAACCCTTGAAAGCCGATTTCTTTCGCGGCGAGACAGCCCAAAGCGCTGCCTCGTGGAACGGTCTTCTCCACCATGTTCTTTTCGGCGACCGCTCGCGGTTCTTTCACAAGCTGCGCATCCTGCGCGACACTCTGCAGAGGCTCGGGGACGAATTTCGCCAGACGGCGACGGACTTGACCGAGGGCTCGACGATCGATCCCGCGATTCTCTGGGATTCTCTCGACTCGCTTCACTACGATTTCAACACCTGCCTTCGCGAATCCGAGGTTGTGTTGAAGGGCTTTCTCCACGCTCTCCCAAGCAACCAGATCGCCGCCTTTGCCGAGGCCATCAACAATCCTCCGCCAGCGAAGCGCATTCGGGTTCGCGCCACCCCTTCGCGCGTCTCGGCCTGAACACGCGAGTCGAGTTTCCTGTGCAA
>Ga0335072_10002036_pt1 | contig 31870 bp, 28 predicted proteins | sample Lox_Sample_21_FD_206725 | JGI IMG/M metagenome (GOLD analysis project Ga0335072, IMG submission 206725) | Soil microbial communities from Loxahatchee National Wildlife Refuge, Florida, United States - Lox_Sample_2.1 | ecosystem: Environmental > Terrestrial > Soil > Wetlands | place: USA...
CGCAGCGCCCGGGTGAGAATCGTCGCGGCGTCATCGCCGCGGCAGCCCTCGGGTCGCACGACCGCGCCCGCCGGACGCTCGCGCCAGCGGCCGTAGCGCGCCGCATGGGCCAGTGCGCGGGCGGCGTCCTCGGGGAACTCGAAGCGCGGCGCCCGCGGCGTAACGGCCGGGCGGCCATCGAGGCCGGCGCTGCCGTCGGTGCTCGCGACCTGGCGCGTGCCGTCCGCGGCGTCGATCGCATCGTTCCCGCCCTCCGCCGTCGCCGCCTGCCGGCCGTCCATGAACACGCTGGCCAGCGTCACGCCGTGCGCACGCGCCATGGCGGCGACCGCGTGCAGCTCGCGCTCGACGTCCCGTCCCCGCGTGACCAGCGGCGGCACGAAGATCGCGACGATCGCGTCGCACGCGCCCTCCTGGAGGAGCACCTCGATCGTCTCGCGGTAGTCCACGGCGGAGGCCGTCGCGATCATGTCGATCGGGTTGCCCAGCGAGGACTCCGGCGCGAGTCGCTGCGCCAGGCGCGCGCGGACCTCGGCCGGCATCTCCACGACGTCCAGGCCGCCGGCCTGGCAGGCGTCGGCGCACATTATCCCGGGGCCGCCCGCGTTGGTCACGATCGCCACGCGGCTCCCGCGCGGCGCCGGCTGGGCGCAGAGCAGGGCGGCGACGTCGAACAGCTCGTGCAGGGTGTCGGTGCGGATCACCCCGGCCTGCGCGAAGAGGGCGTCGACGGTGACGTCCGAGGCCGACACCAGCGCGCCCGTGTGCGAGGAGGTGGCCCGGGCGCCGGCCGGCGAGCGCCCGCTCTTGACGGCGACGATCGGCTTGGTCGCGCCCACCCGTCGCGCGATCCGCGCGAAGCGGCGCGGGTTGCCGAACGACTCCAGGTAGAGCAGCAGCACGTCGGTGCCGGGATCGTGCTCCCAGTACTCGAGCAGGTCGTTGCCGGAGATGTCGGCCTTGTTGCCGACCGAGACGAACGAGGACAGACCCAGCCCCAGGCGTCCGGCGGCCTGCAGGATCGCGATGCCCAGACCGCCGCTCTGCGATAGGAAGCCGACGCGGCCCGCCGGCGGCTCGGATTCGGCGAACGTCGCGTTCAGCCGGACCTGCGGCGCGGTGTTCAAGACGCCGAAGCAGTTCGGGCCGATCACGCGCATCCCCCGCTCGCGGCAGATCCGCAGCAGCTCGCGCTGGCGCTCGACGCCGTCGGCGCCGGTCTCGGCGAAGCCGGCTGAGATCACCAGCAGCGCGCGCACCCCGGCCTCACCGCATTCGCGCGCCACCGTGTTCACCCGTGCGGCGGGGACGGCGATCACGGCGAGCTCGACCGGACCCGGCAGCTCGCCGACCGAGGCGAAGGAACGCTGGCCCTGAATCGTGCGGGCGTTGGGGTTGACAGGGTAGACGGCGCCCGTGAAGCCGCCCGCGAGCAGGTTGTGCAGGATCTGCCCGCCGATCGTCCGCCGGTGGCGCGAGGCGCCGATCACAGCCACCGCACGGGGCTCCAGGAAGCTGCGCAGCGCCGCGATCGCCGCCGTCTGCTCGCGCTGCTCCAACCGTTCCAGGACTTCTGGGGAGAGCGAGGTCGGCAGCTCGATCTCCACGACGTCGCCGGCTCGGCGTTCGTTCACCGGGAAGCCGCTGTCGCGGAAGACGTCGATCATGCGCCGGTTGTGGGGCAGCACCTCGGCGGTGAAGATCGCGATGCCGTGGCGCTCGGCGACCGCCGCCAGGTGGGCGAGCATGATCGTCGCGATGCCGTGCCCCTGCCAGCGCTCGGAGACGAGGAAGGCCACTTCGGCGCGCTCTGGCCCGGTGCGCACGTAGGCGGCGTGCGCCACGATCTCCTGCTCGGCGCCGCTGGTCGCGACCAGCGCGTAGCGGTCGGCGTAGTCGACGTCGACCGCCCAGTCAGCCGCCCACTGGAGATCGACCGCGCCGAAGAAGCGAAAGCCGATCGACTCGGGGGAGAGGGCCTGCAGGAAGGCGTCCACCGCGGGGCGATCGCCGGAGGCGACCGGTCGGATGTGCAGCGAGGAGCCGTCGCGCAGCGCGACGTCGACCTCGCTCGCGGCGGGGTAGGCGCGGGCGGGGGAGACGCTCATTGGCGAATCCTCCTGCGGCCCGGTTGCGCCGGCATCGGTGACCCGCCGCGCCGTTGCTGCGGGGTCCCCGCACGCGGGAGAGCCGCGGGTCCTCAGCGCCCCGGACGCTCCGAGGCAGCCGGCGGGCGCCGGTAGCGGTAGCCGAAGCCTCGCACTGTCTCGATCGGGGTCGCCTCGGGGTGGTCGGGGTCGAGCTTGCGGCGCAGGTAGCCGACATAGAGCTTCACCTGGCCGGGGGCGACGCCGTCGGAGTCGCCCCAGACGAGCTCCAGCAGCTGATCGCGGCTGAGCACCTGGTTCGGGTGGCGCACGAAGACCGCGAGGAGTTTGAGCTCCAGCGGCGTCAGCCGCGGCTCGCGCTCGCCGCAGCGGACCTCGCGGCGGGCGAAGTCGATCGCGATCAGCGCGTCCGAATAGGTTTGCGCCTCGGTCTCGGCGTCGCCCGCACGCCGCAGCAGCGCCTGGACACGCGCTGCCAGCTCCATCCGCCCGAACGGCTTGACGACGTAGTCGTCGGCCCCGCCGCGCAGCCCCCGCACCCGCTCCAGCTCGCCGCCGCGCGCCGTCAGCATCAACACCGGGACCGCCGAGAGCTCGCGGATGCGCTCCAGCGTGCCCCAGCCGTCGAGCTCGGGCATCTCGACGTCGAGGATCACCAGGTCGGGACGGAAGCCGTAGAGCTCGCGCAGGCCCGCCCGCCCGTCGGGCGCCTCGCGCACGTCGTGGCCGGCGCCCTCCAGGACGCCGCGCACGAGGTCGCGCACCACGGCGTCGTCGTCGATCACCAGCACCTTCGCCCGGCTCATGTCGGCGCCCGTCTCATGTGACGCCCGCCGATCCGCCGGGCCCCGGTCCGGCCCGCGCCGCACTGGGCTCGGTTCTGCTGGCGCTCGGCTCGGCTCGTGCGGTGCTCGGTCCGGCCCGTGCGGCGCTCGGCTCGGCTCGTGCGGCGCTCGGCTCGGCTCATACGCCGCTCATACCGCGCGCATCCGCCGATCCATCCGGCACGGCCGATGCTATTCGGCATGGCGCGCATCCTGATCAACGAGTCCGACGAGAGAATGCGGCGTCTGCTGGTGCGCATGGTCGCCCGCCTGCGTCACCGGCCGGTGACGCTCGCCTCGCCGGAGCCCGGGTACCTCGACGGGGTCGACCTGTTGATCGTCGAGCCCGCCGCCGCCTCGGGAGCGCTGTTCGCCAAGGCCGCGCACGCGAGCGATCCCGCGCTGCCCGTCGTATGCGCAAGCGTCGCCGCGCCGCCCGAGATCGACGTTCCCTTCGCGGCGCGGCTCGTCAAGCCCTTCACGCTCGACGAGCTGCGCGAAGCGATCGACTGGGGGCTGGCCTGGGGCGTTGCCTGCCGGCATCGCGGCGGGGACGGCGACGAGGACGATGGCGCGGGCGCGGCCACCGAGGCTGACGATGGCTGCACCCCGTGATCTCCTCTGCATCCTTGCCGGGCGACGCCTTCGGCGCTCTGCTCAGGGCCGATGTTGCCGGCGGATCGAGTCGAGCTCGGACTGCTGCGCGAAGAACGTCTCCAGCAGCTCCGGCTGGAAGTGGCTGCCGTTCTCCGCGTGCATCAGCTCGACGGCCGAGGTGACCGGGAATGCCGAGCGATAGACCCGATCCGAGGTCAGCGCGTCGAAGACGTCGGCGACCGCGGCTATGCGCCCCTCGATCGGGATGTCCTCGCCGGCGAGCCCGCGGGGATAGCCGCTGCCGTCCCAGCGCTCGTGATGTGTGCGGGCGATCAGCGCCCCCATCTGCACCACCTCCGAGGCCGACCCGGCGAGCATCATGTAGCCGGTCTCGGCGTGGGACTTGATGATCTCGAACTCCTCCGGCGTCAGCTTGCCGTGCTTGAGCAGGATGCTGTCGGGAACGGCGACCTTGCCGACGTCGTGCAGCTGGCTCGCCAGGCGGATCAGCTCGCAGCGCTCGTCGCCCAGCCCGACCTGGCGCGCCAGCAGCTCGCAGTAGGCGCTCATCCGCTGCAGGTGGTGGCCGGTCTCCTCGTCGCGGAACTCGACCAGGCGCGCCAGCCGCAGGATCGTCTCGGCCTGAGAGACCCAGACCCTGGTCTCCGAGAGCTGCAGATCCTGCAGCGTCTCTTCCAGTCGCTGGCTGCGCTGGTCCACCGTGGCGCGCAGTTGCTCCAGCACGCGCTCGCTCTCCAGCTCCCGGCGCCGGCGGTGCAGGGCGTTGGCGACGTTGATCAGGAGCTCGCCGGAGCGCACCGGCTTGACCATGTAGCCGTAGGCGCCGAGCTCGATCGCGCTCATCGCCAGCTGCGGATCGTCCTCGCCGGTGAGCATCACGACCGCCGACTGGGGATAGGAGGCGCGTATGTGGGAGAGCAGCCCCATGCCTGACTCGCCAGGGATGTGCACGTCCAGGAGCACCAGCTCGTAGGTGTTTTCGCGCAGACGCATCCGTGCTTCCCGCGCGTTGTCGGTGCCCTCGCAGGAGTAGCCGCGCTCGCTGGTGACCCGTTCGGCCCAGCGGCGCAGGGCCTGGTCGTCGTCGACGAGCAGCAGCTCGGTCACCGTGGAGCGCCCGCTTCGAGGACGTCACCGACGCGCGCCAGCAGGGTCGGGGCCGAGAATGGCTTCTCGATCAGCGTCATCCCGTCCTGCAGGTGCCCGCCCGTGTCGAGGATCGGCTGGGCGAAGCCCGACATGAACATCACGCGGGTCTCGGGGTATTCGGCGCGGACCAGCTCCGCCAGCTGCGGCCCCGCCATCTGGGGCATGATCACGTCTGTCAACAGCAGGTCGAACGGCTCGCTGTGCTCCCTGCTCACCGTCAGCGCCTCCGGCCCATTCGCCGCGCTCAGCACCCGATAGCCGGCCTGGCTGAGGATGCGCGCCGTCACCTCGCGCAGCGCGTGCTCGTCCTCGACGAGCAGGATCGTCCGCGACGCGGCAGAGCGCGTGACCGTCGGCTCGGCGCGCTCGCGCGCCGGCTCGCGCTCGGTCGCCGGCAGCAGCGCCGTGAAGGTCGTCCCGACGCCGGGCTCGGAGTAGATCTGCGCGCGACCCCCGGCCTGCTGGACGATCCCGTACACCGTCGCCAGGCCCAGGCCGGTGCCCTGGCCGGGCGGCTTGGTCGTGAAGAACGGGTCGAACGCGCGCTCCAGCGTCGCCTGCGACATGCCCTCGCCGCTGTCGCTCACGCGCAGGCGCACGTATGACCCCGTGCTCAACCCGGGACGTGAGGAGGCGTAGCACTCGTCGATGTCGACGTTGGCCGTGTCGATCCGCAGCACCCCGCCGTCGGGCATCGCGTCGCGGGCGTTGACCGCGAGATTGATCAGGATCTGCTCGAGCTGGCCCGGGTCGATCAGTATCCGATCGAGGTCGGGTGCGAGGGCGCTCTGCAGCTCGACGTGCTCCCCCAGCGTGCGGCGCAGCAGCTGCTCGACGTCGCCGACGACGTCGTTGACGTCGACGATCGCCGGCTGCACCACGTCGCGCCGCGCGAACGCCAGCAGCTGGTGGGTGAGGTTCGCCGCGCGCTCGCTCGCCAGGCGAATCTGCTCGACGTCCTCGCGCGTCGCCCGCCAGCGCTCGGCGCCGTCCTGCACCGCGGCGTCGAGGTCACCGGCGACGAACGCCGCGTAGTTGATGATGACCGCCAGCAGGTTGTTGAAGTCATGCGCGATGCCACCCGCCAGCTGGCCGAGGCTCTCCAGCCGCTGCGCCTGGTTGAGCTGGTTCTGCAGGCGCTCGCGCTCGGCCTCGGCCTTCAGTCGCTCGCGCTCGCGCGCCTGCGCCACCCGCTCGCTGATGTCGCGGATCGCCGCGATCGCCAGCGGGCCGTTCTCGGTGCCGATGCTCGACAGGCTGATCTCCGCCGGGAACTCGCTGCCGTCGTGGCGGCGGGCGAAGAGCTCCAGGCCCGCGCCCATCGGACGGGTGCGCGGGTCGGCGAAGTAGCCGGCGCGGTGCCCGGCGTGCGTCGCACGGAACCGCTCGGGCACCAGCGCCTCGACGGGAAGGCCGAGCAGCTCGTCGCGGGCGTAGCCGAACAGGATCTCCGTCTGGGCGTTGGCGAGCGCGATCTTCCCGTCGCCGTCGACTCCGAGGATCGCGTCGGGCGCGACCTCCAGCAGCGCGGTCTGCGTCGCCAGCCAGCGCGAGCTCTCCATCGGCTCGGACTGTGGGCTCCGTCGGGCGATCATGCCAGGTCAGCGATCATGCGGGGCTCAGAGCTTCCTTGATCTAAGTTCCAACCGTCGGGCTTATCTGGAAAGGGAGTCTACCGCGTCTTTGCGGTTTTTGCCACAGAAATTTTTGCCTGTACGTAGTTTTCCCATGGAATTTTCCAATGATCAATTCGTTTGAATTAATGCATTCGTGGTTTTCCGGCGCCTGTGATGTGGGTTTTCCGTCTTTCCATCGGCGGCCGCGGCGACGATCTGAATCTCGGTTCGATGCGCGATTCAGTCACCCCAGCCGGCCGCTCCCGCCCGCCGCGGACTCCGCGGCGCGGCGCGCCACGGGCCGACCCCTACACCAAGGGCCTTCTGGGCGCCGTCTGGGAGCGTCAGCGCGGGCGCATCGGCGAGCGCCTGGCCTCGATCGAGCGCGCCGTGCGGGCGCTGGCCCGGGACGAGCTCGACGCCGAGACCCGCCGTGTGGCCGAGCGGGCCGCGCATATGCTGGCCGGCTCGCTCGGCACCTTCGGGTTCGCCGGCGCGTCGGATGCCGCCCGCGAGCTCGAGCGTGAGCTCGCCGCCGGCGCCGTGACGCCGGGGCGCTCGGCCTACTGGCAGGATTTGCTGGACGTCGTCACCGACGCTGTGGCCGACGGTGCGGTCCACGAGTCCAACACGGCGCTCACCCGGTAGTAGTAGGTGGTCGAGTAGCCCAGCGAGGCGCCGTCGGTGTACGAGCGCTGCGTCGCCTGCACCGTGGCGAGCGTCGTGAATGGCCCGCTTTTCGCCGCGGCGCGTTCGACGGCATAGGAGGACACGTATTCCGAGCCGCTCGCCGACCATTTCAGGGCGACTTCGGGCGATTTGCTCTTGTGGCATTCGAGCTGGCTCGCGGAGAGGCCGGTGGCCGGCGCGAGGGTCGAGCTGGCCAGCGTCTGGGGTCCACCCGTGGCGGTGGCGCTGAAGAGCGCCTGCGCGAGCTGCGGGCCCGCCAGCCAGGTCGCCGCGCTGGCCATCAGTGCCGCGACCACCGCCGTCGCGAGCCTGTGCCGGTGGAGCCTCATCTCACATCCCCGAGTAGCGCGGGCCCGGGCTTGGGCTCGCGGCGTGTCGCGCCTCCCAGGCCCCAGATCTCGGCGAGGACCAGCGCCGCCAGCAGCGCCGGCGCAAGCAGGATCGCGGCGAGACGCAGCGTGGGACCGCGCAGGACGTTGACGACGTAGCCGAGGTGGGGGATCACGGCGCGCATCCGCCAGGCGGTGTCGCCTTCGAGCTTCGCCGTCCAGGGGTCGTGGTAGTTGTTGGCGTCGCCCTGCGTCTGGATCGTGGGGTGTGCCCCGCCCTGCAGGATGCTCACCACGCGGTGCGTCTCGACCTGGTGGATGCCGACCGGCACCTGGTAGGAGATGACCTGCCCGACCCGCACCGCGCTGACCGGCTCGGGGGTGTCGATCACCATGTCACCCGGGGAGAACGTCGGGCGCATGCTGCCCGAGAGCACCGTCACCGGCCGGTAGAGGCCGAGGCGGGGCAGCACGCCGAGTCCGAGGAACAGCACCACGGCCAGCGTGAGCAGCGCGCGCTGAGCCCAGACCCAGCAGGCGCGGACGACCGTTCCGGCCGTCCGCGCCCGTTTGCCTGTCCCTCTGGATACAACGCCATGACCCGCCGTGCCGGTCTGCGCCGGGGTGGTCTCCCAGGCGTGCTCGGCGGCGATTCTCAGCGTGGCCATGGCCCTGACGCTCCTCTCTTACTTCGAGCCGGCGACCCGCTGGGTGCCGACGAAGTTGTAGGAGATCGTCGAGGTCTGGCCCTGCAGCGTGTTCGGCGCCGCCGCCGGCAGCGTCAGCGTCAGGCGCAGGTGGTCGGTCGCGCCGGTGGTCAGCGACGCGAGGCCCGACAGCGCCATGCTCGAGCCGATCACCGGCCGCGAGCTGAGCACGGTGGAGGTCGTGCCGCTGCAGGTGTAGGTGTACGCTGGCGCCGTCCCGGCCTCCGTCCACGGGACCGAGCATTTTTCGATCGCCATCTGCAGGCCGTTGGTCGTTTCGGTGTCCAGCAGCGAGCTCGGCGAGGCCGTCGTCGTGAGTGTGATGCCCGACAGGTTGTCGGCGCCGGCGCCGCCGTTGTTGACGAGATCCACGCTGCGCTGGATCGTGTCGCCCGGGACCACGTTCGACGCGCCGACCGTCAGCCGGTTTGTCGAGGCCCCGGTCGCGCCGAGCGCGATCGAGACCGTGCCCGAGGAGATCGTGTGGCTCGCCGACGTCGAGCTCGTGAACGTCGCGAACGTGCCCAGGCCGGCCATCGCCGCGGCGCCGCCGATCACGGCGAACGAGCCGAGCAGTCGCTTGAGTGTCCTGTGTTGCATGGTGTCTGCCTTTCCGTTGTGCGAGGGATTGCTGTGAAAGCAAGATCCCCCGCCCAGGTCGGCATTCGGGCGGCGCGCGGTATGAGATCGGTATGAGCGCCCCCGGGGCCGCATGGCTGTTCATGCCCTGCGCGACGGCGCAGCCGCGAGTGTCCCCGGCGCCGGGCCAGAGGCGCTCCTCGACGCTCGTCCCGCCCGGGTCAGCGGCCGAGCAGCTCTCTCACCTGGCGTGCGATCTCGCGGTCCTCGCGGGCTCCCACCACGAAAGTGTGCGCCGCCGCGCCGGGGGCCCCGATCTCCGCGTCGCCATCCGCCGCCCGATTGCGAGCGTCGTCGAGCGCCACGCCGAGGAACGCCAGGCCCTCCGCGGCCAGCGAGCGCACCTCCGCCGATCGCTCCCCGACGCCGCCCGTGAAGGCCAGCGCGTCGAGGCCGCCCAACGCCGCCGCCATCGCCGCGATGCCGGCACGCAGGCGGTGCACGTAAACGTCGAGCGCCAGCCGCGCCGGGCGCTCCTCCCCAGCGGCCCGCGGGCTTGCAGCCCCGCTGGCCTGCCCGCCCTCGTCTGCTTGGGCCCGTGCGCGCTCCACCACCTCGCGCATGTCGGCGCTGCCGGCAAGCCCAAGCAGACCGGAGTCGTGCTCGAGCGCCTCGGCCATCTCCCGCACCGAGAGCCGCTCGCGCTCCAGCAGCCACAGCAGCAGCCCCGGGTCGACCGACCCCGAGCGCGTCGCCATCACAAGGCCCTCCAGCGGCGTGAAGCCCATCGTCGTGTCAACCGAGCGGCCGCCCTCGATCGCGCACAGCGATGCGCCCGCCCCGAGGTGGCAGCTCACGATGCGCAGGCCCCCGGGGCGCTCGGGGGGCCGCTCACGTGTCGGCGTCCCGCGGCCCGCGGGCCTGGAGTCCACGTCCGGTCCGTCGCCGGCGCTCAGCAGCTCGGCCACGCGCCGCGCCACCCAGGCGTGCGAGAGGCCGTGAAAGCCGTAGCGGCGCAGTCCCCAGCGCTCGCGCCACGGCGCCGGCAGCGCGTACGTCGCCGCAGCGGGCGAGAGCGTCGCGTGAAAGGCCGTGTCGAAGCAGGCCACCGCCGGCAGCCGGGGCAACTCCGCGCTGACCGCGTCCAATGCCGCCAGCGACTTCGGCTGGTGCAGGGGGGCGAGATCGACCAGCTCCTCCAGGGCGGCGCGCACCTCGCCGTCGACGCGCACCGCCTCGCGGTAGCGCTCGCCGCCGTGCACGATCCGATGGCCGACCGCGTCGGCCGCGCCGAGCGTGCCCGCGAGCGCGGCGCGCAACTCCTCGGAGTCGGCCCGTGCCTGGGGCGCGGCCAGCTCCCGGTGAGCGAGCACCGTGTCCTCCTCGTCGAGCACACTCAGCTTCAGCGTGCTCGAACCCGCGTTGACTACGAGCACGCGCACTGCGCGCTAGCCAACCTCGCCCGTCCGGCCCTCCGCGTCCGCGCCAGGCGCCGCGCGACGCGAACCACCCAAATCCCCATCAAAAAAAACCTCCGGCCACCGCCACCCGCTCACGTCTTCAGGATCCTCGCCGTGTTCGCGGGTGTACGCCCGGTGACGCAGACGCTGGTCGGCCATCGCCTGGCGCAGGCCCGCCGCGCGCTCCCCGAGACCCGGCACGCGGTCGATCACGTCCATCACCAGGTGGAAGCGGTCGAGGTCGTTGAGCATCACCATGTCGAACGGCGTCGTCGTCGTGCCCTCCTCCTTATAGCCCCGCACGTGGATGTTGTCGTGGTTGGTGCGACGGTACGTCAGGCGGTGGATCAGCCACGGGTAGCCGTGGTAGGCGAAGATCACCGGCTGCGTCCGCGTGAACAGCGCGTCGAACTCCACGTCGGGCAGGCCGTGGGGATGCTCGCTGTCGGGCTCCAGCCGCATCAGGTCTATGACGTTGACGACCCTGACACGCAGCTCCGGCAGGTGCTCCCGCAGGATCGCCGCCGCCGCCACCGTCTCCAGCGTCGGCACGTCGCCCGCGCAGGCCAGCACCACGTCGGGCTCCGTCCCGCCGGCATTCGACGCCCACTCCCAGATGCCCAGGCCCCGCGTGCAGTGCGCGACCGCCTCCTCCATCGCCAGGTAGTTCAGCGAGGGCTGCTTGCCGGCGACGATCACGTTGACGTAGTCCCGGCTGCGCAGGCAGTGGTCGGCGACCGACAGCAGGCAGTTCGCGTCCGGTGGAAGGTAGACCCGCACGATCTCTGCCTTCTTGTTGACCACGTGGTCGATGAAGCCGGGGTCCTGGTGGGAGAACCCGTTGTGGTCCTGGCGCCAGACGTGGGAGGAGAGCAGATAATTGAGGGAGGAGATGGGTGCGCGCCAGGCGATGTCGCGCGTCACCTTCAGCCACTTCGCGTGCTGGTTGAACATCGCGTCCACGATGTGGATGAACGCCTCGTAGCTGTTGAACAGGCCGTGGCGGCCCGTCAGCAGGTAGCCCTCCAGCCAGCCCTGGCAGAGGTGCTCGGAGAGGACCTCCATCACCCGTCCGGCGGGTGCCAGATGGTCGTCGCCCGGCAGCCGCCGCGCGTCCCACGCCCTGTCCGTCGCCTCGAACACCGCCCCCAGGCGGTTGGAGGCCGTCTCGTCCGGGCCCACCATGCGGAAGCGGTCCGGGTTTGACCGGATCACGTCGCGCAGCCACGTGCCCAGCACCCGCGTCGGCTCGCTCGTGGTCGCCGTCGCCCGCGGCACCTCCACCGCGTAGTTGCGGAAGTCCGGCAGCTCCAGCTCGCGGCGCAGCAGCCCGCCGTTGGCGTGCGGGTTGGCGCCCATCCGCCGCCGGCCACGCGGCGCCAGCGCCGCCAGGTCCGCGCGCAGAGCGCCGCGCTCGTCGAACAGCTCCTGCGGGCGGTACGAGCGCAGCCACTCCTCGAGCTGCGCCAAATGCTCCGGGTTGCCCGCCAGGTCGCTCAGCGGCACCTGGTGGGAGCGGAACGAGCCCTCCGCCGGCAGCCCGTCGACCACCTTCGGGCCCGTCCACCCCTTCGGGGTGCGCAGCACGATCAGCGGCCACCGCGGGCGCTCCGGGGTGTCCGCGCCGGCGCTCGACGTGCCCGTCGTGTTGTCTTTTTGCGAGGCGTGCGCGCGCGCGTACGTGCGCGCGTGCGCGGGCGCGCGGGCACCTCGCTGAATCTGCTTTATCTCCATCAACGCCTCATCGAGCGCCGCCGCCATCAGCTGGTGCATCCGCGCCGGATCGTCGCCCTCCACGAAGCGTGGCGCGTAGCCGTAGCCTTCCAGCAGCGCCCGCAGCTCCTCCTCGGGGATGCGGGCCAGCACCGTCGGGCTCGCGATCTTGTAGCCGTTGAGGTGCAGAATCGGAAGCACCGCCCCGTCGCTGGCCGGGTCGAGGAACTTGTTGGAGTGCCAGCTCGCCGCCAGCGGGCCGGTCTCGGCCTCGCCGTCGCCGACCACGCAGCACACCAGCAGGTCGGGGTTGTCGAACGCCGCCCCGTAGGCGTGGGCCAGCGAGTAGCCCAGCTCGCCGCCCTCGTTGATCGAGCCCGGCGTCTCCGGCGCCACGTGGCTCGGCACCCCGCCCGGGAAGGAGAACTGGCGAAACAGCCGGCGCAGGCCCTCCGTGTCGCGGCCGACGTGGGGGTAGACCTCGGTGTAGGTCCCCTCGAGGTACACGTTCGCCAGCAGCCCCGGGCCGCCGTGGCCGGGGCCGGTGACGTAGATCGCGTCGAGGTCGTGCTCCCGGATCGCCCGGCTCATGTGGACGTAGACGAAGTTCAGGCCCGGCGTCGTCCCCCAGTGGCCGAGCAGGCGCGGCTTGACGTGCTCCAGGCGCAGCGGCTCCCGCAGCAGCGGGTTCGCCAGCAGGTAGATCTGGCCAACGGAGAGGTAGTTCGCCGCCCGCCAGTAGGCGTCGATCGCGGCCAGCTCCCGGGGTGAGAGCGGGCCGGGCTCCCCGACGCCGCCGGCCGTGGCCTGTGCATCGCCTGCTCTGGCCTCGGGCGAGCCGCTCACCGTTGGATTGTGGGGCATCGGAGCCCGCCCCGCCTACGTATAAAGCCGCAGGCCCCTCTGGGCCGGGCACGGAGGCCACGCCGGGGCGGATGGGCATACCATCACCGTGAAAGGCGACAGCGAAGGGAAAGGAGACCACGATGTTCAAGAACGTGCTCGTCGGAGTCGACGGCCGGCCCGGCGGGCGGGACGCCGTGGCGCTCGCCGCGCGTCTCCTGGCCCCCGCCGGAGGGCTCACGCTCGCCCACGTCCACAGCGGCGAGCTGCGGCCGGCTCATGCCGCCACTCCCCGCATGGTCGGCGAGGAGCGCGACGCCTCGCGTGAGCTGCTCGAACGCGAACGCGACGCCGCCGGGGTCGACGCCGAGCTCGTCAGCGTCGTCTCCTTCACCCCCGGTCGCGGCCTGCACGAGCAGGCCGAGCAGCGCGACGCCGACCTCCTCGTCGTCGGTTCCTGCGGACGCGGACTGCTCGGCCGGGCGATGGCCGGCGACGACACCCGCGCCGCGCTCAACGGTGCGCCCTGCGCGGTCGCCATCGCCGCCCGGGGCTACGCCGAGAGCCAGGCGCCGCTCGCCAGGATCGGCGTCGGCTACGACGGCTCGCCGGAGAGCGAGGCCGCTCTGGCCACCGCCGAGGCGCTCGCCGCGCCGACCCACGCCGCCGTCCATGCCCTGCAGGTCGTCTCGATCCCGACCTACTCCTACACCGGCATCATGCCGCCCGCCATCGGCGAGAGCATCGACATCCTCCTCCACGACGCCGAAGAGCGCATGCGGAAGCTGCAGGGCGCCCACGGCCGCGCCGTCTACGGCCTCACCGGCGAGGAGCTCGCCGCGTTCGGCGACGAGCTCGATCTGCTCGTCGTCGGCTCCCGCAGCTATGGCCCCGTGAAGCGGCTCGTGCTCGGCAGCACCTCCCACTATCTTCAGCGTCACGCCCGCTGCTCGCTGCTGGTGCTGCCCCGGCCCGAGACGCCGGCCGGCGAAGCGGCCGCTGTCCAGGCCGACGACGCGACCCATGTCACCCACTGATCTCGCCCGATTCGCAACTGGCGCGAGTCGTCGATAGCCGGTAGATTCCCAAGCGATGACGGAGAATCGAGTTATGTCTGAGGGGGACGTCACAACGGCCGACGAGGCGGCGGCGGAGTCCTCCGCGCCGGAGTCGATCCGCATCGTCCTCGCCGACGACCACGGCGTCGTACGCAGCGGGCTGCGGATGCTGCTCGACAGCGAGGACGGCTTCGAGGTCGTCGCCGAGGCCAGCGACGTCGAAAGCGCCCGGCGCTTCGTCCGCGGCCACCACCCCAAGGTGCTCGTCCTCGACCTCAACATGCCCGGCGGCTCCAGCCTCGAAGCGATCCCCCTCATCCGCCAGGAGTCGCCCGCCACCCAGATCGTCGTCCTCACCATGCAGCAGGAGCCCGCCTTCGCCCGCGAGGCCCTGGCCGCCGGGGCGCTGGGCTACGTGCTCAAGGAGGCCGCCGACGACGAGCTCGTCGAAGCCGTCCGCCGCGCAGCCGCCGGCGAGAGCTACCTCAACCCCCGCCTCGGCGCCCGCATCGCCTCCGAGCCGCCCCCGGGGCCGCCCGACGACCTCTCCGAGCGCGAGGTCGACGTCCTGCGCCTCATCGCCCTCGGGCACACCAACGCCGAGATCGCCGAGCAGCTCTACCTCTCGGTCCGCACCGTCGAGACCCACCGCTCGCACATCCAGCAGAAGCTGCGCCTCTCCAGCCGCGCCGAGCTCGTCGGCTACGCCCTCGACCGGGGATTGATCGGCGGGGACAGCGGGGGCGGCAGCTAGCCTGAGTCGCCGTGCGGCGGGCCGCCCGCGGCGCCCGCTTCGCGCTCGGCACGGTAGTGCTCGCGCCAGATCAGCCGGTACAGCGGCACCCGGCGCGGGATCTCGCGGATGCCGGGCAGCAGCGGGATGCAGACGAAGGCCAGGCTGAGCACCGCCATCACCAGCATCACCAGCAGGTCGGCGTTGGCCGAGGCCTTGAACGGTTCGATCTGGTACCAGAAGGTGTAAAGCCACAGCCACACCTGCCCGGGGAAGCTGCCGGTCTCGTTCATCATGCCCCACTGCTCGCCCAGCAGGTGTTGGGCTTCGGCGCGTTTTTCCAGCAGGCCGCCGTCGGCCATGAACAGCAGCGGCTTGGTGTAGTCGGTCTGGTAGAAGTGGCTGCTCGTCAGCAGGTCGCCGTCCAGGCCGCCGCTCTGCGCGACCGCGAGCAGGGCGCCCATCATCTTCGGCACCGGACCGTATTCGCCCGGGGGCACCGTCACCGTGCCGTTCGCGTTCGCGCTGGCCTTTTCCAGCGCCGTCGCGTAGGCGGCCGTCCACTTCGCCCGCTGGGCGGCCGGCGCCGCGCGGTACGCCGCGACCGCCGCGTGCAGTTCGGGGTCGTCCGGGACGCTCGATAGCGGCCCGAGCACGTAGTCCTCGGAGGTGTCGATCGGATGGCTCACCCCCAGCCATTCCTGCAGGTGGATGAACGCCGCGTGCTGCACCGAGCCCGTCGAGTGGTTGTAGGGCGGCCCGTATTCCGCCGTGCCGCTCGTCCCGTCGAGCTCGGCCGTCGCCGTCGTCACGAAGTCGACCGGCAGTTCGCGCGACCACTGCTTGATCGTGCTCGACTTCAGGTCGGGCGAGGAGAAGAGCACCGTCAACAGCACCGCCAGCAGCGCGATCGCCCCGACCGCGATGCACAGCTCTTTGACAAGGTCGTACGGCGCGTACGTGCCCGTCCACGGGCGCGTGTCGTCGCGCGAGTAAAGCCTCATGATCCGGCTCCGCCGTCTGGGAAGGGCAACGCCGGGTCGGGTGCCGGGGAGGCCGCGGCGGCGGACGCGGGAGTCTCGGCGGAAGCCCGGGCGGCGTGGGCGGAAGCCCGCTCGGCGTGCTCGACCTCAAACGGCGGCACCACGCCGTGGCGGCGCACCAGCAGCACGTGGGCGACGACCAGCGCCACCACCGCCAGCGGCAGCAGCAGGATGTGGTAGCTGTACATCTGCCCGAAGTTCGTCAGGTTGAAGAACGCCCCGATCCCGACCGAGTTCATCGCGTCCTTGGCCTGCGTCGAGATCCACTGGGCGTCGAAGTTCTGCTGGGACACGTAGCCCGTCAGCGCCGTCGGGACCGCGACGAGGAAGACGATCGCGCCCGTCACCCACACCCGGGTGCGCCCGCCGCGCCAGGCCGCCATCCAGTACTTCCCCCAGAGGTGCACCACCATCGCGAAGAAGAACAGCTCCACCGCCCACAGGTGGATGCTGTTGAAAAAGTGGCCGACCCCGGTGTCATGCCACCACGCCGGGCCCTTCAGCGCGAGGATCATGCCCGAGGCCACCGTCACGATCAGCGACGCCAGGCTGGCGACGCCGAAGACGTAGATCCAGGAGGCCACATATGTCGGCTGGCCGTCGGGCAGCAGCTTCTCCGGGGGCAGCGCCTGCACGGCCCGTTCGCGGGTGCGCACCGTCCACGAGCGGCTGTGGCCCTCGCCTGAGGGCCGGGAGGCACGGGGGGCTGGCGCCACGCTCACGACGCGCCTCCCGGTGCGCCCGAGGCGCCTCCCGGCGCGCCCTCGGCGCCTTCGCCGCGGCGCGCCGCGCGACGGCCCGCCGCGCCCGGAAACGGCAGCGCGATCGCCAGCGCGAACACCACCAGCATCAGCCCGATCACGACCACGTTCGCCACCGACAGGTCGATGAAGTGCCAGTGCACGACATGTGCGGGGTGATTCAGGTTGAACACGGCGCCCAGCGGGCTCATCTCAAGACCTCTCCGAATGCGACGAACGTGCACAAACCTAAATCCAAGGTCGGCCTCCGCGCCTCCGTAGAAACCCGTCCCCGCACGAGTGCTTTCTCACATATCCGGCGCCGTCCGGCTCAGAGCGGCCAGTAGTGACCGATCTGCGCCGCCGCCCGCGACGTCAACAGCGCCTCCGGCGCCGCCGAGACCGCGGGCCCCTCGTCTCCGAGCGCCGCCAGCGTCGCCACGACGGACTCGGCCAGCGCCGCCGGTTCGTAGCCGCCCTCGAGCACCAGGCCCAGCGGCGCCGACACCGCCTGCGCCAGCTCGCGCACGTGCCGGGCGATCTGCGCGAAGGACTCCGCCTCCAGGCGGCAGCCGGCGAGTGGGTCGGCGCGGTGGGCGTCGAAGCCCGCCGACACCAGGATCAGCTCGGGCGCGAAGGACTGGGCGGCGGGCAGCACGACGTGCTCGAGCAGCGACAGCCACAGCTCCTCCTCCGAGCCCGCCGGCACCGGCAGGTTGATCGTGTAGCCCTCGCCCTCGCCCGAGCCGACGTCCCCGAGCGCGCCTGTGCCCGGGTAGATGCCGGCCTGATGGATGCTCGCGAACAGCACGTCCGAGCGCCGGCGGAAGGCCTCGGCCGTGCCGTTGCCGTGGTGGACGTCCCAGTCGAGGATGAAGACCCGCTGCACGCCGAGCCCGCGGATCGCCAGCTCGGCGGCGACGGCGACGTTGTCGAACAGGCAGAAGCCCATCGCCCGGTCCGGCTCGGCGTGGTGGCCGGAGGGCCGCACGCAGCTGAAACCCAGCCGCGCCTCCCCGGCGAGCAGGGCGCGCGCCATCTCGCAGGCCCCGCCCGCGGCGTGCAGCGCCGCCCGGAACGACGGCTCCCCGACGAACGTGTCCGGGTCGATCGCGCCGCCGCCCCCCAGCGACATCTCCGCGATCTGGCGCACCAGTCGCGGGCTGTGAATCAGCTCGAGCTGATCCTCTGAGGCCGGCGGCGCCTCCCGCCGCTCCCAGCCGAGCCAGTGCCGGGCGGCCAGCGCCCGCTCGATCGCCAGCAGCCGATCGGGCGTGTCGGGGTGCTCGGGCATGTGCACCCGCGGGTCGTGCTCCAGGCAGGCCGGATGGCTGAAGTAGAGACCCGGGGGCGCGTCATGGTTGGAGATCCCCCGATCGGGTAGAGGCGCAATGCCGTACCCCCGATCGGGTGCGCGCGCGGCGCCGCACCCCGCCCCGCCAGGACATCCAGACCGATAGGAAGGATCGTGCAGATGCATAGCTCCGAGGAGAAGATTGTGCAGTATCTCGAGGAGGCCCATGCCGCCGAGCGGGGCCTGACGCGGGATCTGCAGGCCCAGATCATGATGACCCCCCGCGGTGCCTACCGCGACGCGCTCGAAGCCCACCTGCGCGAGACGCGCGAGCACGCCGGGCGTGTGCAAACCCGGATCCAGGAGCTCGGCCGCCACCGCGATCCGCTGGCGATGCTCGTCGGAGTTGCCGAGAGCGCCGCCGGCCAGGCCCTCGCCCTCGGCAAGGCGCCGCTGAACGTCCTGCGCGGCGGCGGGGGAGAGGAGAAGGTCCTCAAGAACGCCAAGGACGCCGCCGCCGCCGAGGCTCTGGAGATCGCAACCTACACGGCGCTCGAGCAGCTCGCGGCGCGTGCCGGCGACGAAGACACCGAGAAGCTTGCCGTCGCGATCCGCCGCGAGGAGGAGCGCATGCTCGAGCGGATCCTGCGCGAGATCCCCAAGCTCACCGATGCTGTCCTGCGCGCCGAGGTGAAGGGCGACTCGACCTACGACCTCGGCGAGATCGGCGCCGCCGACGCCGTCCGCGACGCCGGCACGACCGCCAAACGCGCCGCCCGCAAGGCCGGCGCCCGCGCGCGCCGCACGGCTCGAAATGCCCGTCGCGTGCCCGGCGTCGCCAGCGCCGAGGGGCAGCTCAAGGGCGCCGTCGCCTCCGCCGACGACCTCGCGATCGCCGATTACGAGCAGCTCACCGCCAGCGAGATCGTGGAACGCCTGCCCGGGCTCTCCCAGATCGAGCTCGCCAAGATCGACTCCTACGAGCGCCGGCACCAGGACCGCGCCACCGTGCTCGGCAAGCTCGGCTCGCTGCGCGCCGACGAGCCCTGGCCCGGCTACGACGAGCTCACCGTGGAACAGGTCCGCGAGGTCCTCGATCGCGGCGACGACGAGGGGCTCGCCAAGGAAGTGCTCGCCTACGAGCGCGCCCACAAGGACCGCGCCGGGGTCGTCGCGGACGCCGAACGCGAGCTCGCCCGGGCCTGAGCGATGACGAGACGTCGTCGGGCCCGCCCGCGCGCCGGCGGCGCCGGAGCTTGAGACGGTGAGGCGCGGGCCGGTCTGCGCCAGAATGGCGGAAACTCATTCCCGGCACCAAGGAGGCCCCACCATGAGCACCACCGTCGCCCCGATCGTCACCGGCGTCGACTTCGCCGCCGTCCCCACCCATGACCTCCAGGCCGCCGTGGAGTTCTATGGCACCACGCTGGGCCTGCCACGCTCGGTCTACATGCCCGACCGCAACTTCGCCGAGTTCGAGACCGGCAACCTCACCCTGTCCGTCATCGACGCCGAGAAAATGGGCATCCCGCACAACCCCCAGAACGGCCTCTCGCTGCACGTCCAGGACGTCGCCGAGGCTCGCCGGACGCTGGAAGCGCGCGGGGTGGAGTTCCAGGGCGACACCTTCGACACCGGCGTCTGCCACATGGCCTTCTTCGCCGACCCCGACGGCAACCAGCTGATGCTCCACCACCGCTACGCGCCGCGCAAGACCGAGCTGTAAGGGAGGGCCGCCACGGCGGGGGTACCGCTACGACGGGGAGCCGCTACGGCGGAGGTACCGAGACGGGGAGCCGCTACGCGGGCAGCGTCTCGGTGGCGTGGCCGGCCTCCCGCTGGAAGCCCTCGAGCACCCCGCGCATCGTCTCCGGGTCGCAGTCGACCTTCGACGGCCAGGGCTTGGAGGGGTGCTCGTAGAGGGTCTTCAGGCCGTTGCCGGTGATCATCGCGACGATCGTCTCGTCGGGGTCCAGGCGCCCTTCGGCGGCGAGCTTCTCGAGGACCGCGACCGTCGTGCCACCGGCGGGCTCCGTGAGGAGGCCCTCCGTGCAGGCCAGCAGGTCGATGCCGGCGAAGATGTCGCGGTCGCTGACGGCGGCGGCGGTGCCGCCCCGTCCGCGGACGGCCTCGATCACGAAGACCCCGTCGCCGGGCGCCCCTATGCCGAGCGAGTGGGCAAGCGTCGTCGGCTCCTGGGGGTCGATCTCCGACGCCCCGCTGAGGATCGCCTGGGCGATCGGCGAGCAGCCCTCGGGCTGGGCGATGTCGATCTTGGTCTGCTCGGTCTGCACCAGTCCGACCCTCTGCAGCTCGTTCAGCCCCTTGTGGATGCGCGAGGACAGCGTGCCGCCGGCGGCCGGGGAGACGATGCGGTCGGGGGCGCGCCAGCCGAGCTGCTCGCAGATCTCGTACGCCACCGTCTTGGCGCCCTCCGCGTAGAACGGACGCAGGGTGATGTTCGTGAACTCCAGGCCCGTCGCTTCGGCGAGCGCCCGGCAGGCTTTGTTGGCTTCGTCGTAATTGCCCTCCACCTGGCACACCCGCGCTCCCAGCGCCCGGCAGGCGTGGGCCTTCGTGCTCTCCAGGCGGTTGGGGTAGAAGACGTAGGCCGCCACCCCCGCCTTGGCGGCCAGCGCGGCGACGGCGGTGCCGACGTTGCCCGTCGAGACGCAGCCGATCTCGTGCTCGCCGAGCTCCAGCAGCCGGGCGATGGCCATCGAGACGACGCGGTCCTTGTAGGAGAGGCTGGGGCGCGAGGTGCTGTCGTCCTTGATGTAGAGGTTGCGCAGCCCCACCGCCGCGCCGAGCCGGTCGGCGCGGATCAGCGGGGTGAAGCCGGAGTGCTCGCCGACGCGGATCTCGCCGACGGCGTCGACGATCGGCAGCAGCTCCTCCAGGTACCAGATGTTGCGAGGCCGCTGCGCCAGCGGCACCTCCTCGATGCGCCGCGCGGCGAGCTCGTAGTCGTATTCCACGTCGAGGCTCTTGTTGCAGCGTGGGCAGTACGCCCCGCGCTCTGACAGCGGCAGCTTGTAGTCGCATTTGCGGCAGACCAGCTCGGTGGCGCACGAGCGGGTGCCGGCTGAGGAGCGCGCCATGTCAGGCATCGTAGGGGAGTATGCCGACGGCGTCGATGGCGCTCATGGGGTTGTTTCCGATCTTCACGTCTCGGCCAGGGCGATCGCGCTCGGCCCATCCGTCGCGGCGCCGGGCTCGCCAGCCCGGCTCGGCGCGCTCGCGGCGGCGCGCTCGTCCGCGCCCGCCGGGCTCGGCCACGGCGGTGTGACCCCCGCCTCGCCGCGGCCCGCGGCGATCCACAGCTCCTGCGCGAAGTGCGGGGCGAAGGGCGCCAGCACCTGCGCCATCAGGGCCAGTGCGTCGATGAGCGCCGCCAGATCCTCACGGCCGAGGGCGCCGCTGCGCTGGATGACCTTTTTCTCGAAGTCCTTGATGCGGTCGAGCAGGCGGATGACGTCGCGGACCGCCTTGTGCATCTCCAGCTCAGCCAGCTCCCCGGTGATCTTCTGCACCCCCGTCTCACACCATTTCTCCAGCCGCCGGCGCAGATGCTCGGTGGCTGCCGGGTCGAGCTCGGGCGCGTCCTCGCGCATCGCCAGGCGGGCGTGGCAGTAGCGCCAGAGGCTGTGCAGGAAGCGCCCGCAGTACTGGACGGAGCTGTCGTCCCAGTTCAGCGACTTCTGCGGCCGTGCCGCCCACAGCACCGCCAGGCGCACCGTGTCGGCGCCGAAGCGCTCCACGAGCTCGTCGGGATCGACGACGTTGCCGAGGTGCTTGCTCATCTTGCGCCCGTCGCGGATCACCATCTCGTGCATCAGCGCGCCCGCGAACGGCTCGCCGTCGGCGAGGAAGGCGAGTGGGCCGATGTCGCGCAGCGCCTTCGTCGTGATGCGCTGGTCGAACATGAAGTTGCCGCTGTCCGAGCCCGCCACCAGCCGCTCCGAGGGCAGCCAGGCGCGCAGGTCGGGCAGGGCGAAAATCTCCTCCAGCGGGCGCTCGCGCTGCTCCGCGGGCACGCACGCCGGGACCCACAGCCAGAGGGCGTCGAAGTGGCAGTCCAGCGTGTCCGTCTCCCGCCGCGCTGGGCCGCCGCAGGCGGGGCAGGCGGTCTGGACGAAGTCCTCGCGCTCGGCCAGGGGGTTGCCCTCGCCGGTCGGTTTCAGGTCGAGGGGCAGCTCGATCGGGATCTGCTCCGGCGGCGCCGGGACGACGCCGCAGTCCTCGCAGTAGACGATCGGGATCGGCGTGCCCCACGCGCGCTGGCGGGAGATCGAGAAGTCGTCGGCGCGGTAGCGCACCGCGGGACGGATGGCCGGCGATGTCTGCGGCGATGTCTGTTTTGGCTGGGTGTGTGCGCGCGCGTGTGCGCCCGCGCGCGCGGGCGCACACACCTCGCCGAATTGCGACACGGCGTCCCCGTCCGCCGGCGCCGAGCCGGCCTCCGCGCTCCCGTCCTCCTCCACGGCCAGCCCGAGCCGTCTGGCGATGACCGCGTCGGTGCGGTCGCGGGCCGGCACGCCGAGCACGGCGGTGGGGCCGAAGCGCTCGTCGACGGCAGGCGAGATCGCCAGTGGCACCTCGCGCAGGCCGCCGGCCGGGTCGGGCAGCGACACGGTGCATCCGGTGTCGACGAGGGCCATCGCCTCGGCGGCGCGTGAGCTGCGCTCCAAGCCGCCCAGCCGCAGCTCCTCGAGCTGTGCCTGGGCCGCGTCGCCCCGCGTGAAGCGCTCGACGTCGGGGTGCTTGGGGGAGATCAGGGCAAAGCTGGCCAGGGCGGCGCCGTCGGCGTGGGGGGTGAAAAGCGTCAGCTCGACGCCGTCGCCGTCGACCTCGGCCTCGAGCTCGAAGCCGTCGCTGCGGCCCAGGACGTCGGCCTGGCTGGCGAGCGAGGTCTCGTCCCATTTGCGCAGCCTCGCGGCCTGGCGGTCGTTCTCGGCGACGTAGGCGCTGATGCGCAGGTACCACTGGGGGCGCTGGATCAGGCGCACCGGGTTGTGGCAGCGCCAGCACGTCCCGTTCTCGACCTGGATCGTGGCGAGCGTCGTCTGGCAGGTGTCGCACCAGTCCACGGTGCCCGTCCCGTGGTAGATCAGGCCGGCGTCGAGCAGCACCAGGAAGAGCCACTGCGACCAGCGGTACATGATCGGGTCGGAGCTCATGAAGGTCCGCTCCCAGTTGAACGAGAAGCCCAGTCGCTTCAGCTGGCCCGTCATGTGCTGCGCGCAGCGCGTGACCCACTCGTGTGGCGACTCGCCGTTGGCGATCGCGCCCAGCTCGGCGGGCAGGCCGAAGGCATCGAAGCCGAAGGCGAACAGCACGGACTCGCCGCGGGCGCGCTGGAAGCGGGCGTAGGCGTCGCCGATGGCGTAGCTGCGGACGTGGCCGATGTGGACGTTCCCGGAGGTGAACGGGGCGGAGGCCTTGATGTAGATCCCCGCGCCGTCGGCGAGCCCGTCGATGGAGGGCGCGCGGAAGGCGTCGCGCTCCATCCAGGCCGCCTGCTGGCGCTCCTCGACGGCGCGCGCGTCGTACTCGGGAATCGCGGTCTCGCCCACGCCGCCGAGGATATCCGAGACCTCCGCCCCGGTTGCTACGCTCCGACACCCCCGAGTGCAAGGATTCAGTGATGGAGATAGAGATCGGCCGCGGTAAGAAGGCCCGTCGGGCCTACGGATTCGACGACATCGCGATCGTGCCCTCGCGGCGCACCCGCGACCCCGACGACATCGACATCTCCTGGAAGCTGGGGCCCTACCAGTTCGAGCTGCCGATGATGGCCTCCGCGATGGACGGCGTCGTCTCGCCGAGCACCGCCGGGATCATCGGCCACCTCGGCGGCCTGGCGGTGCTCAACCTCGAGGGGATCTTCACCCGCTACGAGGACGCCGACGAGCAGCTGGAGCGGATCGCGAAGCTGCCCAAGGAGCAGGCGACGCGCGAGATGCAGCGCATCTACCAGGAGCCGGTGAAGCCAGAGCTCATCACCCAGCGGGTGCAGGAAATCAAGCAGCAGAAGGTCGTCGTCGCGGCCTCCCTGACGCCCCAACGGGTGCTGCGCTACCACGAGCTCGCGATGGAGGCCGGCCTCGACGTGCTCGTGATCCAGGGCACGGTGGTCTCCGGCGAACACGTCTCGACCGTCTCCGAGCCGTTGAACCTCAAGGAGTTCATCCCCTCGCTCGACGTGCCCGTCGTCGTCGGCGGCTGCGCCTCCTACCACACGGGCCTTCACCTGATGCGCACCGGCGCCGCCGGCGTCCTCGTCGGCGTGGGGCCGGGCGCCGCCTGCACGACGCGTGGGGTGCTTGGCATCGGGGTGCCCCAGGCGACGGCGATCGCGGACGTCGCGCACGCCCGCTCGACGCACATGCTGGAGACCGGGGACTATGCGATGGTGATCGCCGACGGCGGGATGCGCAACGGCGGCGACGTCTCCAAGGCGATCGCCCTCGGCGCCGACGCGGTCATGATCGGCTCGCCCCTGGCCCGCGCCTACGAAGCCCCGGGTCGCGGCTTTCACTGGGGCATGGCGACCTTCCATCCGACGCTGCCGCGCGGGACGCGGGTGGCGACGACCCGCAACGGGACGCTCGAGGAGATTCTCGTCGGCCCGGCCCACGAGAACGACGGTACGTTCAACCTCTTCGGCGGGCTGCGCACCTCGATGGCGACGTGCGGCCACAAGGACCTCGCCGAGTTCAACCGCGCCGAGGTCGTGATCGCGCCGGCGCTGCAGACCGAGGGCAAGGCGCTGCAGCGCGACCAGGGCGTCGGGATGGGGGCGGTGAACGGCAGGGCCGCGGTGCCGGACAAGAGCGAAGACCCCGCGTCGACCGAAGAGCCTGTCGCGGTACATGACTGAGACGCTCGCTCCGGGTCAGCGCGACCTAGGCCATCTCGACGAGCATGGCAAGGACGCACCGAGCGAAGTGTGCTCGGCACATGAGCGAGGGAGGACGCAGCCAGGCGAAGTCGAGATGGCCTCGGACGAGGTCGTCGTGCTTGATTACGGGGGTCAGTACTCGCAGCTGATCGCCCGCCGGGTACGCGAGTGCGGGGTCTTCTCGGAGCTCATACCGCACCACGTGGCCCTGGAGCGGCTCGCGCAGCGCCGCCCGCGCGGCCTGATCCTCTCGGGTGGCCCGGCGTCGGTGTACTCGCCCGACGCCCCGCGTCTGGAGCCGGGTCTGCTGGAGCTCGGGATCCCGGTGCTGGGCATCTGCTACGGGATGCAGCTGCTGATGCACGAGCTCGGCGGCCGCGTCGAGCAGGCCGACGTGGGCCAGTTCGGGCGCGCCGACCTGACTGTCAACGAGCCCGGCCGGCTGCTGGCGGGCCTGCCGCGGGAACAGACGTGCTGGATGTCTCACCGCGACACGGTTTACGAGCCCCCGGCGGGGTTCACGGCGCTGGCCTCCTCGGGGGCATCCCCGGTCGCGGCGGTGGAGAGCGTGGAGCGCGGGATCTACGGCATCCAGTTCCACCCCGAGGTGGTGCACACGCCCTACGGGCAGGAGATCCTGACGCGCTTCCTGACGGAGATCTGCGAATGCGAGGCGACGTGGTCGGCGGCGTCGATCGTCGAGGACCAGGTCGCGCGCATCCGCCGCCAGGTGGGCAGCGGGCGCGTCATCTGCGGTCTCTCCGGCGGCGTCGACTCCTCGGTCGCGGCGCTGCTCGTCCACCGCGCCGTCGGCGACCAGCTGACGTGCGTGTTCGTCGATCACGGCCTGATGCGCAAGGACGAGGGGGAGCAGGTCATCGGGGCCTTCCGCGACACCTTCAAGGTCCCGCTCGTCGCGGTCGACGCCGAGCGGCGCTTCCTGGAGAAGCTCAAAGGGGTCACCGACCCGGAGGCCAAGCGCAAGGCGATCGGGGCGGAGTTCATCCGGGTCTTCGAGGAGGAGGCCGCCAAGCTCGGCGGCGCCGAAGACGTTCGCTACCTCGTCCAGGGCACCCTCTACTCCGACGTCATCGAGTCCGGCGGCGGCACCGGGGCGGCGACGATCAAGTCCCACCACAACGTCGGCGGCCTGCCCGAGGATCTGCAGTTCGAGCTCGTCGAGCCGCTGCGGGCGCTGTTCAAGGACGAGGTCCGGGCGGTCGGCAGCGAGCTCGGCCTGCCCGAGCGCCTGGTCTGGCGCCAGCCGTTCCCCGGGCCCGGTCTGGCGATCCGGGTGGTCGGGGGGGAGGCGACCAAGGAGCGCCTGGACGTGCTGCGCGAGGCCGACCACATCCTGCAGGAGGAGATCCGCAGGGCCGGCCTCTACCGCGAGCTGTGGCAGTCGTTCTGCGTGCTGCCCGACATCCGCACCGTCGGGGTCCAGGGCGACGAGCGCACCTACGGGTACGTCGTGGTGATCCGGGCGGTGACCTCGGACGACGCCATGACCGCCGACTGGGCGCGCCTGCCCTATGACCTGCTGGAGACGATCGCGTCGCGCATGATCGGTGAGCTGCGCGAGGTCAACCGGGTGGTTCTCGACATAACTTCAAAGCCGCCGGGAACAATCGAGTGGGAGTAGCCCTGGCGGCGGCTCGACGCGGCTGGCGGCGTCCTCCCTCGCTCATGTGCTGGCGCACACTTCGCTCGGTGCGTCCTGGCCGGCCACCCCGAGCCGCTCGCCAGGGCGCGGCCGGCTATTATGTCGGTCTCGCCGCGCGCGACCGGATGCGTGCGGCCTTTTTCACGCCATGAAGACCTACGTCGCCAAGCCCACCGATCGCGAGCGCAACTGGCTGCTCGTCGACGCCAACGGCAAGACCCTGGGCCGGCTCGCCACCCAGCTCGCCGACGCGCTGCGGGGCAAGCGCAAGCCGCAGTACACGCCGCACATCGACACCGGCGACTTCGTGGTGGTCGTCAACGCGGAGAAGATCGCGGTGACGGGCAAGAAGCGGACAGACAAGCGCTACTACCGCCACTCCGGCTACCCCGGTGGGCTGCGCTCGCGGACCTTCGAGGAGCAGCTGGCGCGACGGCCGGAGGAGATCATCCGGATGGCCGTGAAGGGAATGATGCCCCGCAACCGGCTTGCCCGCAAGCAGCTGACGAAGCTCAAGGTCTACGCCGGCCCCGAGCATCCCCATGCCGCGCAGAAGCCCGAGCCGCTGGAGATAGAGGCCTGATGGCCGACGAGAGCCAGACGCCAGAGGAGGAGCCGGTGGCTGAGGGCGCGCAGCCCGTCGAGGAGACGCAGCCCGTCGAGGAGACGCAGGCCGTCGAGGAGACGCAGCCCGTCGAGGAGGACCGGGCCGTCGACGCGACACAGCCGGCCGCGGACGCGGAGGCTCCCCAGGCCGCGGAGCGCTCGCCGGAGGAAGTGGAGGCCATGGCCGAGCATCGGGCGGTCCCGACGGAGGAGGCGACTGAGATCGCGGGCTCGGTTGAGGACGCGGCGCTGGAGGCTTACGAGGAGGCGCACCCGCCAGCGGCGGAGGCGGCGGCCGGGGAGCCGGCTGCGCAGGCGCCCACAGCGGAGCAGGGCGCCGGCGAGGATGCGACGGCTGTGCCGGAGTCTGCTGCCGAGGAGTCCGAGGAGGAGCTCGAGGAGGAAGAGGAGGAGCCGGCGCCGCGCGTCAAGCCCGCCGTTCCCGGCGCCCACCTCGAGGTCGACATCGTGCCGGAGGGCGTCGATCCGCTGGGCCGTGACGTCGTCCTCGATCCCTATGCGGTCGAGGAGGAGGAGACGGAGACGGTCGAGGAGGTTGAGGAGGAGGTTCTCGCGGAGCCGATCTCGACGGCCGCGATCGACCTGGCCGCCGGCGCCCGCTACCGGGCGACGGGGAAGCGCAAGACGGCGATCGCCCGCGTGATACTGCGACCCGGGAGCGGCGAGTACAAGATCAACGGGCGCACGCTGGACGAGTACTTCCCGCGGGCGACGCTGCAGCGCAACATCCGCCAGCCGCTGGAGACGGTGGGCTACCAGGAGCGGATGGACGTAATCGCCCGGCTGCACGGCGGCGGCGTCTCGGCCCAGGCCGGCGCTCTGCGCCACGGGGTGTCCCGGGCGCTGCTCGAGGCAGATCCGAACCTGCGCGGCGAGCTCAAGCGCCGCGGCTTCCTGACGCGCGACTCGCGCGCCAAGGAGCGCAAGAAGGCCGGGTTGAAGAAGGCGCGCAAGCGTCCGCAGTTCTCCAAGCGCTGAGCGGCGGCGGGCGCGGCGGGCGCTGTAGGCTTCGTCCAATGGCGGCGGTGCGGGTCAAGTCGCGGGCGTCAGGCGCCGAGTCTGCGCATGTGCATTCTCGGTGGCGGCTAACGGGGATCAGATGACACGGCATCTATTCGGAACCGACGGCGTCCGGGGGGTCGCCGGGGAGTTGCTGAGCGCCGACCTCGCGCTGGGCTTGGGCCGGGCGGCGACCTGGGTCGTCGCACACGGCGCCGGCCGGGCGCAGGACGCCGTCGCGGCGCGCAACGGCAACTCGGCCGCTGGGAGCCATGACGCTGAGGCATCCGCGAGCCGGATCGCCGAGGGTGCCGGCCGTCCTCAGGTGCTGATCATCCGCGACACCCGCGAGTCCGGCGAGATGCTGCAGGCGGCGCTCGCGGCGGGCGTCAGCGCGGCGGGGGGCGACGCGCTCCTCGGCGGCGTGCTGCCGACGCCGGCGGCGCCGCTGCTGATCGGCCGCTACGGCTTCGACCTGGCGGCGGTGATCTCGGCGTCGCACAACCCATACAGGGACAACGGGATCAAGTTTTTCGGCGCCGACGGTTTCAAGCTCTCCGACGGCACCGAGGCCGAGATCGAGCGTGAGCTGGAGCGGGCCGAGCACGAGGCGCCCACCGAGATCGGCCGGGTGCGGGAGCTGCGGGGCACCGGCGAGGACTACCTGCGTGAGCTGCACTCCCGCTTCCAGGGCCTCGACCTCGCCGGCGTCGACGTGCTGCTCGACTGCGCCAACGGCGCGGCCTACCGGGTGGCCCCGGAGATCTTCCGGCGCCTGGGTGCCCGGGTCACGGTGCTCGCCGATGCGCCGGACGGACGCAACATCAACGACGGCTGCGGCTCGACCCACGTCGAGGCCCTCGCCGAGCGGGTCCGCACAGGAGGCCACGCGATCGGGTTCGCCTTCGACGGCGACGGCGACCGGGTGCTGGCCGTCGATGGCGACGGGGTGGTCGTCGACGGTGACGAGCTGATGGCCCTCGCCGCCCTGCATCTCAAGGGCGCCGGCCGCCTGACCGGCGGCGGGGTCGCGGTGACCGTGATGACCAACTACGGCTTTCACGCCGCGATGCGCGACGCCGGGGTGGAGGTCGCCACCACACAGGTTGGCGACCGCTACGTCCTGGAGGAGCTGCGCGCCCGCGGCTGGGCGCTCGGAGGGGAGCAGTCGGGTCACATCATCGAGCTCGACTTCAACCGCTCCGGCGACGGCATCGCGAGCGCCCTGCTCGTGCTCGAGGCGCTCGCCGGCCGGCCGCTCGCCGAGCGCGACGCCATGGCCAAGCTCCCCCAGCGGCTGGTCAACGTGCGGGTGCGCGACCGCGGGGCCTTAGCGGCGGCGAACGCCGTCATGGATGCCGTCCAAGCCGAGGACGCGGCGCTCGCCGGGCGGGGACGGGTGCTGGTGCGCCCCAGCGGCACCGAGCCGCTGGTGCGCGTCATGGTCGAGGCGCCGAGCGAGGATGAGGCCGAAAGCGTCTGCGGGCGACTGGTGGAGCTGGTGCAGCGCGAGCTGGGGTGAGGCAGAGGATGCTGCGGTCAGGCGTCAGCCGGGAGCAGTCGGAATGGGACCCCGGCCTGGCTCGTGACCGTGCGGAAGTGCCGCTGGTCGAAGGTCGCGATGGCATCCGTTGCCCATCGTTCGGCTAACACGACCATCGAGGCGTCGGCGAGCCCCAGCTCGAGGTCACGGTAGCGCGCGCAGATCTCGCGGGCCGTTTTCAGCTCGCGAGCGTCGAGCGCCTGTACGATGTACGTGAGCGCTAGGTCGTCCAGCAGCGCCAACTCGGCGTCCACGCCGAGCCGGCTCAGGATGAGGTGGTCGGCCTCGGCGGCCGTGAACGCCGAAACGACGAGCTCGCCGGCCCAGCCCTCGAGCAGCGGGAGCACCGCGGAGTGCTCGGGATCGGCGGCGTCGGCCGCCCCGTAGAGCACGCCGGCGTCGACGATCAGGGCCTCGATCGTCCGAGCTCCCGGCGCAGGATCTCATCCGCGTTGCGCGCGACCGGCGCGCCGCTGCCACGTCTGATTCCTGCCGAACGAAGTCGCCGCGGCGCGGCTGCTCGTGTGGCGCGCCCCACTGCTTCCCGGATGATCTCGGCCTGAGAGAGCCCCGACTCGAGCGACATACGGCGCAGTGCCGCCGCGTCACGCTCATCGAGGTAGACGGTCGTCTTTACCATGCCATATATGGTACCACCGGTTGGCGCTTTGGACACTTCGTCCCTGGTTCGTCTGGGAACGGTCTGCCGTGAAGCTGTGCTACTGTGCATCACAGTGCCCAACATCACGGTATCGGTTCCCGACGACGTCTATCGCGCCGCCCGCATCCGGGCCGCTGAGCGTGACACCTCGGTTAGTGCGCTCGTCGCCGAGTACCTGCGCTCGCTGTCTGGCAGAGAGGGTGAGTTCGAGCGGCTCGAGGCGCAGCGTAAGCGCCTCATCGAAGGAATCGAGGGCTTCCGCGCCGGCGACCGCCTGAGCCGCGACGAAGTCCACGGACGTGCGGTTCGTTGACACCAACGTTCTGCTCTACGCGGTCTCCCGGGAGCCCGACGAGCAGCTGAAGGCGCGGCGGGCGAACGAGATCCTCGACAGCCGAGATGTCGCGCTCTCCGTCCAGGTCCTCCAGGAGTTCTACGTCCAGGCGACGCGGGACAGCCGGATCGGTCGCCTGACCCACGAGCAGGCGCTCGGCATCGTCGAGTCCCTCGGGCTGTTCCCGACACAGGAGGCGACCCATGCCCTGGTGCTCGATGCGATGAAGACCCGGCAGCGCTTTCAGATCTCCTACTGGGACGCCGCGATCATCGAGGCAGCTCGTGAGCTCGGCTGCGACGTCGTGCTCTCCGAGGACCTGAACGACGGTCAGGAATACGGTGGTGTGCGAGTGGAGAACCCGTTCGGCGATTGCTGACCAGGAAGGGAACGCTGACCAGGGAAGGGAACGAGCGCCGCTTCGGCAGCCTCACCCTCGCGCCAGCCCCAGCCGATGCGTCCGCGCGATCTGCTCGGCCAGCTCCTCGTCGACCCCGACCTCGGCCGCCAGCCCGCGCCACCCGGCGACCACGTCGCCAACCTCGCCGACGATCCGCTTGGCGCGCCCCCGCGGCAGCCCGGCGACCTCGCCGACGGCGCGCAGGTCCGCCAGGGTGAACCCGTCGCGCTTGCCGTTGATCGACATCTGGTGGCTGTCGAGCCAGGGGTTGCCGGGCCTCCAGGCCCAGGTGACGTCGTAGGCGGGGGCCAGTGACCAGGCCCCGTCGCGGCCCATGAGGAAGGCGACGTTCTTGACGTGGTCGTCCTGGTTGCGGGCGATGACGTTGAAGGCCATCCGCCGGAACTGCTGCTCGGCGACCGGCGTCGGCAGCCCGAGCCGGCGGATGAGCAGCATGAGCTGCTCGTAGCTGTAGGTGCCGGGCTCGTTGTAGCTGACGTGCTCGAGCGCCGCGACGGTCTGCATGTGCAGCTTGCCGCCGTCCTCGGGCCGATCGAAGCGGCGCGTCATGAAGTGCCGGCGGCCGTTCTCCGCCAGCAGCCGGCACTCGGTCATCTCCACGCCGGCGGCCACCGCCATCAGGGCGTAGGCGTACTCCACGGCGCCCCACCCCCGGGGGTCGGTGAGGCCGTGGTCGCCGGCCTGGGCGACGCCGTCGAACTTCAGCAGCCACTGGCGAAAGCCCTCGCCGGCGGCGACCTGACCGGAGCGGACCTGGCCGGTGGACTCGTTGTAGGCGATGAACGCCTTCGGGCGGGCGCCGCCGGCGGAGCTGCCGACGGCGAGGATCGCCTTCATGGCCTCCTCGTCGGGGTTTTCGCTGAGCTCGGTCTCGAACTCCCGGCGCTCGGACAGCACCTCGTTGGCGAGGCGGACGAGCTCGCGCACCTGCAGGTCGGCTCCGCCCGGGACCGCCGCGGGCTCGTGGGCCGGCTGGAACTCGAGGGCGCCGATCCCCCGGGTGCCGACGTAGCAGAGGCGCTGCACGACGTCGAAGCTCGACTCCTCGCGTCCCTGGGAGGCCAGCCAGGCATTCACAAGCGCCGTGCCCCAGCGGTCGGGCAGGGAGTCGGCCAGCAGCCCCGGCAGCCCGCGGAAGGCGTCGTTTGGCAGGCTCGGGAAGCTGTAGGGGGTCGTGCGCAGCGGCATCAGCGTGGGGGAGACCTCGATGCCGC
>Ga0335072_10002037_pt1 | contig 31858 bp, 23 predicted proteins | sample Lox_Sample_21_FD_206725 | JGI IMG/M metagenome (GOLD analysis project Ga0335072, IMG submission 206725) | Soil microbial communities from Loxahatchee National Wildlife Refuge, Florida, United States - Lox_Sample_2.1 | ecosystem: Environmental > Terrestrial > Soil > Wetlands | place: USA...
ACGCCAAGATGTTTGGCGGCGCCGGCGGCTTCCGCATCGGCGGGCGGCGCGCTCGCTGGGAACCCTTCGGGCATGCCCTGGTGGGCGGCAGCCACCTGCAAGTGCAGACTGCCTACGGAGGGCGCACCGCCATCATGGCCTTGGCGGGCTTAGGCGTCGATTTCCGGGTGCACGCGCGCTTGTCCCTACGCGGCGAAGCCGACTGGATCTACACCGGCTACTTCAGCCAAACCCAGAACAATATCCAAGCCGTCGCCGGCGCCGTCTTCCACTTCTAACCGTCCGCGCACCAGCACAAAGCGGTTAGGCGCCGACGCAAATTTTCTTGCGAATCGCCTCGTCGGGTGCTTTATTGGTAGAATCTTAGATGGGCCGCTAAAACTCAACAATTTCAGGGGGTTTCCCCACTCGCTCCGAGTACCCAGGCAGCTTTAGCGCCAACCCAGCCGTTCGGCGGTCACTGCCCCTGTATCCAAAACGGGGTTAGTATCCGTCAAAAATACACGGACATTAGCGTTCCAGGTCCGGCTTTACAACTTACGCCAAGGAAGAATTCCATTGCCGACTGACCACGATGTACGCCCGGCCCATGGGCCAGACAATGAAACAAATGTTTCCACTCCCTCTCGACACAAGGGAGTTCGCGCATTGGTATGGATCGTATTGCTGCTCTTTTTCGCCTTTGGCTTCTGGCTAGTCTTGCGCCACCACGACCCACCCGCGACCGCGGCCAAGTCGCCTCGCGGCGGTTTTGGGCCTGTTACGATTGCCAGCGCTATCGCCAAAAAAGGGGATATCGGCAACTATCTCGATTCCATCGGCACGGTCACGCCCGTTTATACCAGTTCGATTACCAGTCAAGTGAATGGCATCATCACCGAAGTGCACTACCGCGAAGGCCAGCTCGTCAAAAAGGGTGATCCCCTCATTGACATTGATCCCCGGCCTTATCAAGCCACCTTGGTTCAAGCGCAGGGCACCTTCGATCGCGACCAAAACATCTTGGCTCAGTCCCGTATGGACCTCGAACGTTACAAGGATGCCTGGGCCCGTAAGGCCATCCCCAAGCAGACTCTAGACGATCAGGAAAAGATCGTTCTGCAAAATGAAGGCACCGTTAAATTGGACCAGGGTGCCGTTGAATACGATCAAGTGCAGTTAGCTTTCTGCCATATCACTTCTCCTTTTGACGGTAGAGTCGGACTCCGTCTGGTTGATCCTGGTAACGTCGTGCAGTCTGGGGGAGCGCAATCCAGCGGGAACACCACGTTGGTTGTGGTTACGCAGATCCAGCCCATCACCGTTATTTTCACCATCGCTGAAGACAATCTTTCCGAGGTTCAGGATCGCTTGCACGCTAACGCCAAGTTGAGTGTCGATGCCTACGACCGCGCCAGCACCAAGAAAATCGCTACGGGCACATTCCTTACTCTCGATAACCTCATCGACACCACCACCGGTACCGTCAAAGCCAGAGCCTCCTTCCTCAACAAAGATGCCGCGCTTTTCCCCAACGAATTTGTCAATGTCAAACTGCTGGTCAACACCGTTCACGACGCTACCATCATTCCCGCCGCGGCTATCCAACAGAACGGCAAGACCTCGTTCGTCTATGTTATTCAAAGTAACATCGCGCATGTGCGCGTCATCCACACCGGTGTCAGCGATAATGGCCTCACTCAGGTAACCGGCATCAATCCCGGCGACGAAGTCGCCACCAGTAGCTTCGACAAACTGCAAGACAATTCCAAGGTCGCCATTTCCAAAACTCCTCTTCCCACCAATGAGGGCGATGCACCTTGAGTCCCTCTACACCATTTATTCAGAGACCGGTTGCTACCATACTGCTAATGGCGGCAATCCTGCTCGTCGGTATCGTGTGTTACACGCAGTTACCGGTTTCCGCTTTGCCCCAGGTGGATTACCCGACCATCCAGGTTTTGACGTTTTATCCAGGGGCTAGTCCGGACGTGGTCGCTACCACGGTTACCGCACCCCTCGAGCGCCAATTCGGCCAATTGCAGGGTCTCAACCAGATGACCTCGACGAGCGCCAACGGCAACTCGGTAATCGTCTTGCAGTTCGCTCTCAGCTTGAATATTGACATCGCCGAAGAGGAAGTGCAGTCGGCCATCAATGCCGCTCAAACCTACCTCCCCGCCAATCTTCCCGCTCCTCCCATTTACAACAAGACCAATCCCGCCGACGCACCGGTTCTGACGCTGGCGATTACCTCTAACTCCATACCCTTGCCCCAAGTGGAAGATTATGTAGATACCCGCCTCGCCCCAAAAATCTCGCAGCTCAGTGGCGTCGGTCTGGTCAGCATCAGCGGCGGCCAAAAGCCCGCCGTACGCATACAAGCGAATCCTGCGGCGCTTTCCGCTTACGGCATCAATCTTGAAGCTCTGCGCACCGCCTTATCACAAGCCAGCGTCAATGCTGCTAAAGGCAATTTTGATGGCGAGCGCCAGGATTTTCAGATCGACGCCAACGATCAGTTGGTCAGCAGCAAGGACTACCGTCAGGTGGTCGTCGCCTACCGGAATGGCGCGCCGGTCATGCTTACCGATGTGGCGCAAATCCTCGATGGGGTTGAAAACAACACTCTCGCGGCGTGGATGAACAAAACCCCCGCGGTCATCCTCAATGTTCAGCGCCAACCGGGCGCCAACACCATCAGCGTGGTCAAGCGCATCAAAGCGCTTCTGCCGCAATTGCAAAGCAACCTTCCCACGGGCATCGATGTAACCGTACTTACGGACTTAACCACGCCCATTCAGGCTTCCGTCGACGATGTGGAGTTTGAGTTGATGCTGACCGTGGGCTTGGTCGTGATGGTCATGTTCCTCTTCCTGCGCAACCTCTACTCGACCATCATTCCCAGCGTCGCCGTTCCCCTTTCTCTCATCGGCACCTTCGCGGCCATGTATGCGCTCGGCTACAGTCTCGACAACCTTTCGCTGATGGCCTTGACCATTTCCACCGGTTTCGTGGTCGACGACGCCATCGTCATGGTCGAGAACATCTCTCGCTACATCGAAGAAGGCGAACCGCCCATGCAAGCGGCTCTCAAGGGTGCCGAGCAAATTGGTTTCACCATTTTGTCTTTGACCGTCTCCTTGATCGCGGTGCTCATTCCGCTTCTTTTCATGGGTGACGTCGTGGGCCGTCTGTTCCGCGAATTCGCGGTCACCTTGGCAGTCACGATCGTTGTCTCCGCAGTGGTTTCGCTGACACTCACGCCGATGATGGCTTCCCGCATTCTGCGGCACAATCCCACGGCAAATCAGGGGCGCTTCTACCAGGCTTCGGAGCGCGCCTTCAACTCCATGATTGGTTTCTATGGCCGCACTCTGAAAGTGGTCCTACGCTTCCAAACCATCACCCTGTTGGTCGCCTTGGCCACTCTGGCTCTCACTATTTTTCTCTACATCATCATCCCCAAGGGATTTTTCCCCATCCAAGACACGGGCATTATCCAAGGCATTTCCCAGGCCACTCCTACCATCGGCTCGAAAGCCATGGCGCAAAAACAGCAGGAACTGGCCAACATCATCCTGCAAGACCCTGCCGTCCAGAGTTTGTCTTCCTTCATCGGTGCCGACGGCACCAATATCACCCCCAATAGCGGCAGAATGGCGATTAATCTCAAGCCACTCAATCAGCGCGATCTCAGCGCCTCCAATGTGATTCGCCGTCTGCAAACCCAATTGAAGGACGTCCAAGGAATCCAGCTGTTCATGCAGCCGGTCCAAAACATCACCGTAGACGACCGAGTCAGCCGAACTCAGTATCAATACACTTTGGAAGACGCTGACGCCAACGAACTGGGAAAGTGGACCGATCGCTTCGTTGCCAAGCTCAAACAGTTACCCGAACTCGAGGATGTGGCCACGGACCAGCAACCGGGCGGACTGGCCGTTGCGCTGGTCATCGATCGTCCCACCGCGTCGCGCGTCGGCATCGCCCCCACCAACATCGACAACACCCTCTACGACGCTTTCGGTCAGCGCCAAATCAACACCATGTACACCCAGTTGAACCAATATCACGTCATTCTCGAGGCGCTACCTCAGTTTCAGCTGGACCCAAACCAGCTCAATAAGCTGTATATTCAGTCCAATTCCTCCTCGGGCGCCACTGGCGCTGCCGCCACGTCGAGCGGCAACGGTTCCACGTCTGCCGGTTCGAACCAATTGACCACTTCTACTCTCTACACCCCCACGGCAAGTACCCTGACTCCCGCCGTTAGCGTCCTCGCACCCAACACTTCCACGAGCACCTCGAACAAAGGTTCGACCTCCGCGGGCAGCACCAGTTCCCAGACTGCCAGTGCAGTTCCTCTCGGTGCCATTGCCCATTTTGAAACCCGCACCGAGGCGCTCTCCATCGCCCATCAGGGGCAATTTCCCGCCATCACGGTTTCTTTTAACTTGGCTCCGAACGCCGCTCTGGGCGGAGCCATTTCGGCTGTCACCAAAGTGCAGAACGATCTGCACATGCCGAAGAGCGTGCAGGCTGACTTCCAGGGCACCGCGGCCTCCTTCCGCAATTCGCTTTCGAATATGCCGCTGCTCATTCTGGCGGCTCTCGTGACCGTGTACATCGTGCTCGGCGTGTTATACGAAAGCTTCATTCACCCGGTCACCATTCTTTCTACTCTGCCTTCCGCCGGGGTCGGCGCTTTTCTGGCGTTGATTCTCTTCAAACAGGACCTGAGTGTCGTCGCCATCATTGGTTTGGTCCTGCTGATCGGCATCGTGAAAAAGAATGGCATCATGATGGTGGACTTCGCGCTGGAAGCGGAACGGCAACACGGGAAAAGCGCCACCGATGCCATCTACGAAGCTTGTTTGCTTCGTTTCCGCCCCATCATGATGACCACCATGGCCGCCTTGTTGGGGGGTATCCCGCTGGCGCTCGGTATGGGCTTCGGTTCCGAACTACGTCGCCCTCTCGGCATTGCTATGGTCGGAGGACTTTTGCTCAGCCAGGTGTTGACCCTCTACACCACCCCGGTCATCTATATTTTCTTCGACAATTTGGGCCGCCGCTTTTCTGGCCGGTCCAATCAGCCTCATTCCGGCAATGAGCCCCAGCCTTCGGGGAATGCATGAACCTTTCTAGGCCATTCATTCATCGTCCCGTCGCTACGACTCTTCTGACCACCGCTATAGCTATAGCTGGTGCTATTGCTTTTAAGGTCCTACCGGTCTCGCCCTTGCCTCAGGTCGATTTCCCCACCATTTCAGTGGGTGCCTCTCTCCCGGGCGCAAGCGCAGAGATCATGGCTTCGTCGGTGGCCACACCCTTGGAACGTCAGTTCGGTCACATTTCAGGGGTCACCGAGATGACCTCCACCAGCAGTCTGGGAACCACTGGTATCACCATCCAGTTCGACCTCAGCCGCAATATTGATGCTGCGGCTCGCGACGTGGAAGCCGCCATCAATGCGGCTCGTACCTATTTACCCGCCAACCTGCCCTCCAATCCGACCTATCGCAAAGTGAACCCCGCGGACTCCCCGATCATGGTCCTCGCTGTCACTTCCGATGTTTACGGTCCCGCCAAACTTTACGACGAAGCCTCCACCGTCATGGAACAGAAACTCTCGCAAATCCAGGGCGTCGGGCAGGTCACCGTCGGCGGCGGCGCTCTGCCCTCGGTTCGCGTCGAAGTTGATCCCGCAAAACTCTACAGCATGGGCTTGACCATGCAGAGTCTTCAGTCGGTCCTCAGTCTGCAGAACTCCGACCTCGCTAAAGGCCAGATCACGGACGGCAATTTCTCCGCCGACATCATCGCCAATTCCCAGATCTCTCACGCCGAAGACTATAAGCCCCTCGTCGTCGGCTTTCACAACGGCGCCGCCGTTCATCTGTCGGATGTTGCCGACGTGATTGATTCCATCCAGAACATACGCACTGCGGGATATTTCAACGGCAAGCGCGCCATCGTGATCCTTATCTTTCGCCAGCCCGGCGCCAACATCATTGAGACCGTCGAACGCATCCGCGGCGAATTACCGGCTTTGGAAGCCTCCATACCAAGAGCCATGCGCGTTGCCATCATGCTGGACCGCACCACCACCATTCGCGCTTCGGTCAAGGACGTCGAGCGCACCCTGACTTTCTCCATCATCCTCGTCATCATCGTGGTCTTTGTTTTCTTGCGGAACGGCCGCGCCACCCTGATCCCCGCTGTCGCCGTGCCCGTCTCTTTGATCGGCACGTTCGCGGTGATGTATCTCTGTAACTATAGCCTCGACAATCTCTCCCTTATGGCCCTCACCATCGCCACTGGTTTCGTTGTCGATGATGCCATCGTAGTGATGGAGAACATTACCCGCCATTTAGAAGCGGGTATGGAGCCATTCGCGGCCGCTCTCAAGGGCGCTCAGGAAATTGGCTTCACCGTCTTTTCTATCAGCGTTTCCTTGATCGCCGTTTTCATTCCTCTGCTTTTAATGGGCGGCATTGTCGGTCGTTTGTTCCGGGAATTTGCCGTTACTTTGTCCACCGCCATCCTCGTTTCCATGGCCATTTCCCTGACCACCACACCCATGATGTGCGCCCACTTGCTCAAGGTGGAGCGCAAAGAAAACCGCGGCCGTATCTACATGCTCACCGAGAGATTCTTCCAAGGCATGCTCAATCTTTATCGCCACACCTTGGAATGGGTGCTCGATAACTCCCTCCTTACCCTCACCGTCCTTCTTTTAACCATCGCTCTCAACATCGTGGTTGTGATCAAAATCCCTAAAGGGTTCTTTCCGCAACAGGACACCGGCATCGTATTCGGCGGTGCCCAAGGACCCCAAGATGCTTCCTTTGCATCTATGAACGATTCGGTGCAGAAAATCGGCGCCGTGGTCAAGTCCGATCCTGGGGTGCAAAACGTCATTGTGTTTACCGGTGGGCAAGGTCCTACCAATGGGGGTTTCATCTTTGTCGCCCTTAAGCCTCTCAATGAACGCGACGCCAGTGCCCAGGCCATCATCAATCGTCTTCGTCCCAAATTGAACAAACTCCTTGCCGCCTCGGTCTTCATGCAGGCTGGCCAGGACCTGCGTATCGGCGGCCGCAGCTCGAACGCCCTTTACCAATACACCATTCAGGCCGATACCGTCGCCGATCTCCAGACCTGGGGTCCCAAACTCCTCACGGAAATGCGCCACCTTCCCGGCTTGACCGACGTCAACACTGATCAGCAGAACGGCGGCCTCGACCTCCTCGTGCATTACAACCGCGTCACTGCCGCGCAAGTTGGTCAGACCGCCCAGTCGCTCGACAGTGAGATCTACAATTCTTTCGGGCAGGCCGAAGTCTCCATTATTTACACCCAGTTGAACCAGTATTACGTCGTTTTGGAAGTGGATCCCAAATATTCCCAAGATCCCAGCGGCCTCAAGAACGTTTATTTCCATACCACCGGGAGCAGCAGCATTACCCAGGTCGGTAACGCGCCGCTTGCCACCGTTTCTACCAATCACGCCACCACGATTCCCTTGACCATCAATCACACTGGTTTGTTTCCCTCGGTCACCATCTCCTTCAACTTGGCTCCCGGCATCTCCTTAAGTGACGCCACTCTCGCCATCGAGCAACTTAAGGCTCGTATGGGCGTCCCCGGTACGGTACGCGGCTTCTTTGCCGGTACCTTGCAGGCTTACCAGCAATCCCTGAGCACCGAACCTGTCCTGATTATCACTGCTATTCTCGCCGTCTACATCGTTCTCGGCGTGCTCTATGAGAGCTTCATGCATCCCCTCACCATTATTTCGACTCTACCTTCCGCCAGCGTCGGCGCCATGCTGGCTCTTATGCTTTTCAAGCAAGACCTTAACGTCATTTCCATCATTGGCATCGTGCTTCTCATCGGCATTGTCAAGAAAAATGCCATCATGATGATCGATTTCGCTCTGCAGGCCGAACGCGAAGGCGGCAAATCCACCAAGGACGCCATCTTTGAAGCCTGCATGCTCCGTTTCCGTCCCATTCTGATGACCACCATGGCTGCTCTTTTTGGCGCTTTGCCTTTGGCCTTCGGTACCGGCACGGGTTCGGAACTGCGCCGTCCTCTTGGCATCACCATCGTTGGCGGACTGATCATGAGTCAGCTCCTCACCCTGTACACCACGCCGGTTGTTTATCTCATGCTCGATCGCCTGCGCCTGCGTGTTATGGGCAAGGAGCGCGACACGTTCCATGCAGGAGACGCTCCGGCTCCATCAGCCGCCGACTAACGGAAAGGGTTATGACTAAAGTTCACGCGAAAATCCTGGTTCTTCCCGCGCTCGCCGCGATTTTGCTCTCGGGCTGCGTCGTTGGCCCAAAGTACCATCAACCCACGGCTACCGTTCAGCCGCCGCCCGCTGCCTATAAAGAGATTCCCGGTCCTTCTCCGGAGCAAGGCACTTGGAAAGCTGCGCAGCCTCAGGACTCCATGCTCCGCGGCAAATGGTGGGAAATTTATAACGATCCCGAATTAAACGCCCTGGAAGAAAAGCTGCAAATTAACAACCAGGACATCAAACAGGCTTTCGAAAACTATATGGCCGCCCGCACGCTGATCACTCAAGCGCGCTCCCAGCTCTATCCCACCATCGGTACCGCTCCTTCTTTTTCCAACACCCGTGGCTCCTCCAAAGTCGGCAATGTGCCCGTCACTAGCAACGGCCAAAGTGGCACGATTCTCAATGAATACGTCTTCCCTGCCACCATTTCCTGGGAGCCCGATCTCTGGGGCAAAATTCGCAACACCATCCATGAAGCTCAGTACAACGCCCAAGTTAGCGCCGCGGATCTCGAAGGCGTGAAGCTCACCGAGCAGGCCAGCCTCGCCTCTTTTTATTTCGAACTTCGCGGCCAGGATGCCCTTCAGAAACTCTACGACGACACCATCGTAGCCGACCAAAAAACTGTCCAACTTTCCCGCGATCGCTACGAAACTGGCGTCGACGACCTCATCTCCCTCGTCGAAGCCCAGAACGCTCTTCAGAACGCGCAAGCCGCGGCTACTGCCCTTGGCATTGCTCGCGCCCAGTATGAACACGCCATTGCCGTTTTGATCGGCACGGTTCCCGCGAATTTCTCCATGCCCGTGAAGCCGCTTAGTGCCACTCCGCCTCCGGTCCCCACTGGCGTCCCTTCGCAATTACTCGAGCGCCGCCCCGACGTCGCTGCTTCCGAGCGCACTATGGCCGCCGCGAACGCCCAGATCGGCATCGCCACCGCGGCCTACTATCCCACGGTCACACTTTCCGCTTCGGGTGGTTTCGAAGCCTCCTCCATCACGAATCTTTTCACGTGGCCCGCTCGTTTCTGGTCGGTTGGCCCATCCCTCTCGGAAACGATTTTCGATGCCGGCCTTCGCCGCGCCACCGTCAACCAATACATCGCTGTCTATAACGGTGACGTTGCCAGCTACCGGCAAACTGTTTTGACCGCCTTCCAGCAAGTCGAAGACAACTTGGCCGCCGAACGCATTATTTCGAAGGAAATCCAGCAGCAGGAGGAAGCCGTTGCCTCTGCCCAAAAGTATTTGGAATTGGCTCTGGCTCGCTATGAAACCGGCGTCGACCAATACCTCACCGTGCTCACTGCCCAGACCACTTTACTTTCCGATCAGCAGCAACTCGCTTCTCTCCGCATCCAGTTTATGACCTACAACGTCCAACTGGTCGAAGCCCTCGGTGGCGGCTGGGATCTTTCGCAACTTCCTACTCCCGCGCAAGTCTCCGAAAAGGTCACCAAGTCGGAAATCGAAGCCCCCAATCAGCTCCCAGCTCCTCCATCGTCGCAATCCAGCACCACGAATCCATAATTCAGGGCACAACTAAACACCCTGTAGAAAATCAAGAAATTGTCATTCCGAGGGCGGTGCTTGCCCGAGGAACCTGCTTTTTCTTGGATTTCAGCAGAACGCGCCCGCTTGAACCGTCTTCGGTTTGTGCCGCTATTCCGCGAGGATCTTGCGCAGCGTCTCGGTTATGATCTGAGGATTTGCTTGGCCCTTCGTGGCTTTCATCACTTGGCCAATAAAAAACTTTAAAACATTTTCGTTACCGGCTTTGAACTTCGCCACATTATCCGGGCTTTTCGCGATCACTTCCCGCGCTGCCTGCTCGACCACCGAATCCGTCACCTGCGCTCCCAATCCTTCCGCGGCCACAATGTCCGCCGCCGAACGTCCGGTTTCGAACATCGTCGCGAACACTTTCTTGCCCACGGTCCCGGTAATCTTGCCCGATTCCACCAGCGACACCAATTCCGCCAGCCCCGCTGGCGACACCGGGCTTTCCCCGATGCCCTTGCCGGTATCATTCAACCGCCGCAGCAGTTCCGTTTGCATCCAGTTCGCTGCGGCCTTCCCCGGCGCGCCAGCCTTCACCACCGACTCAAAGTAATTCGCCAACGCCTGCGTGTCCGTCAGCACTTCTGCATCGTACGCCGTAATCCCGAAAGATCGCACAAATCGTGTCCGCCGCGCCGAAGGAAGTTCCGGTAAGTTCAGCCGAATTTCTTGTCTCCAGGCCTCGGTAACGTGCACCGGCAACAAATCTGGTTCCGGAAAATACCTGTAATCGTGCGCCTTTTCTTTCGAACGCATCGGCTCCGTCCGCCCCGCCGGTTGATTCCAAAGCCGCGTCTCTTGCGAAATGCGTCCGCCCGACTCCAGCACGGTGATATGCCTCTCGATTTCAAACTCCAGCGCCTTCGCCAGGTAGCGGAACGAATTCAGGTTCTTCACTTCCACCTTGGTGCCAAACTCGCTCGAACCGCGCAGCCGCACGCTCACGTTGGCGTCGCAGCGCAGCGAGCCTTCTTCCATATTGCAGTCGCTCACGCCTGTATACAGCAGAATCTGCCGCAAGGTCGTCAGATACGCGTACGCCTCATCCGGTGAACGCATGTCGGGTTCCGAAACAATCTCCGCCAGCGGTGTCCCGCAGCGGTTGAAGTCCACACACGTCTTTTCCGCGGATTGCGGAAAACCGTCATGCAGCGATTTTCCCGCATCTTCTTCCAGGTGCAGACGCGTAATACCGATCTGCTTGGTCTTGCTGTCGTGTTCGATTTCCACGAATCCGCCCGTAGCCAGCGGCAGCTCATACTGCGAAATTTGGTAGCCTTTCGGCAGGTCCGGATAGAAGTAGTTCTTTCTCGCAAAACGGGAATGGTCGTGTACCGTACAATTCAGTGCCAACGACGCCCGGATCCCCATTTCCACTGCGCGTCTGTTCAACACTGGAAGCGTTCCCGGAAGCCCAAGGCAAACTGGGCACACGTTGGAATTCGGCGCATCTCCGAATCGCGTCGAGCATCCGCAGAAAATCTTCGTCTTCGTCAGCAATTGCGCGTGCACTTCCAGGCCAATGACCGGCTCGTACTTGGCGAGCAGTTCGGGCGTCAATGCGGATTCGGTCGCGAATTTCGTCATGGGGTTAGAGCAAAAGTATAGCAGAGGCCGCCGTCAAATCATGGCCGCGGTCGGTTGGAGTGCGGCAGGCCACCTGCCGCCGGTTCCGCAAGGCGAACCCAATATCCAAACGATCAGCGGGAGCCCTGCTCCCGCCATCTCGGCTCTGGTATTGCCACGTCACCGTCTGTAGGTCTGGGCTTCAACGGTAAGGTCGCGTTTATACGACCGCCACCAAATCGCAGAAAACGAAATTATCTCGCTCCACTACCTCCCCAGTTCGCACCGGAATCGCCTTGCGAAAAATCGGCCCGTCGAACACAAACGTATGGAATTCGCCATTTTCCCCGCACGGATCGACATTCGCAGGTAAATCTCGAAAAAACGAAGCATCCAGCTCCCGTCCCGCAAACGACCTATCCAGCCTCCGCGGGTCAATACAGGCCGCGATCGCGCGGAAACCTTCTCTCATAAACCGCTCCGCCAACTCCCGTGTATCCACTTTCCAAATCGGGAACAACGCCGTCATGTTCGCTTGCATCAGCTTCTGTTCGCGATACGCCCGCAAATCCTGCAGAAAAATGTCTCCGAACGCGAAGTGCTGCACCCCGTTCTCGCGAAATCCCGATACCGTTTCCGCCATTCGCGCTTCGTACACGCTATTGGGACACTGCGGCGGAATGCGCACTTCCTCCACCGGCAAGCCAATCGCTTCGGCCTGCCGGCGAAGAAGTTCATTCCGCACTCCATGCATGCTGATGCGCTCGTAGCCTTCGGTCACCGTGGTTAGCAGCGACACCACTTCATACTTCGCCTCTCGCTGCACCACCTGCAGCGCCATCGCGCTGTCTTTCCCTCCACTCCACGAGAACACCACCGGAATTGCCATTGTTCAGTTTCGTCCCGCAAATTGATAGCGCATCCCAAATGTATACGTCTGCCCCAACGCTGGATAGCCATACGCGTCCTGATACTGCTTGTTGAACAGGTTCCACACCCGCGCGGTCATCGCCAGGCTGTGGGTCAGGTTGTAACTGGCCGCCATGTCGAAACGCGCGTATCCCGGATTGTTCACCGGCCCCAGCGTGAAAAAGTTCACGTCCGTCCTCACCCCGCTGAAGTAGCCGATAAAATTCCAGTCCACCCGCCGCCAAAGTACATTGAGAATGATCGATCCCGAATTTTCTGGCCGTCGCAGCAACGGCTCTCCCACGTTGTAAGCCGGATCATTTCCGGGCGCACCCGCCTCCAGAACGCGCGTGCCGTCGTAGGTGTAATACCCATTGATCGACAGCCACTTTTTCATCCGCAGTTCCGTCGAAAGATTCACGCCTCGCGCACGCGCCAGGTCCGTGTTGAAGTAGGTCCCGCAATAATTCGGATTCGGTGCCGCATTCGGCGCAAAGCTGATGATGTCCGTGAAGCGGCTGTCAAAGAACGAAACCGAAACCCGCGCGCGGTCCGACAGCAAGTACTGATCGATCGTTGCGTTGTATGTTTGGCTCTGCTCCGGCTTCAGATTCGGATTGCCCGGGTAGCACGGATCGGATCCAAACGACTGTTCCAGCGCCGGCTCTTTGATCCCTTCTCCATACGCAAAACGCAGATTCGTGTTGCCAAAATTGCCGCTTGCGTATCGCAACGCATACACGATCCCCGCGCTCGGAACGGTCTTGACTCCAAACGTGGTGTTCGACACCACGCGGAAACCTGCCGTCAGCGTCACTCGTCGCACGGGGAACCACCGTCCATCCGCGAATCCTGCTTGGTTATTCCTCCGCGCGTGCGTACCGCCCACAATCCCGCTGGGATATGCGTTCTCCACGTAATATTCATACCCGACGGCCACCAGCCCCTTCGTGAACGAATAATTCGACTGCTCATTGAATCCCGCGGTGTTGTACTGATCCACATAAGCACTGGCATAGGGACCCGGAATATAGTTGTCGTCAACGATCCGCGAATCCCAACCGGCCAGATGGTGTTGCCAGTGCGGACCGGTGCTGAAGTTCCACGCCAAGCTCGCGTTTAGGTTCTCGTAAGAGTAAAACTGGCCCAGCGTTGGTGGCTCCAACAGTGTCGGTCCCGGAATCCCCGCCCAACTCGAATTGCTTCTCACCGTCAATCGAAGCTGGTCCGTGTCTGAAAAGCTGTACCCAAAATTCCCAGCGAGCGTGCGGTCGATGAACGCGTCATTCGGGCCTTGGCCGTCGGTACTCTGATACGACCCGGCTCCGGAATAATCGAAGTGCCCAAGCAGCCCGCTCAGCTGCCCGCCGCCTCGCCCGGAATCCAGATTGCCTCCGTCGCCGAAGATCGTGAACGACGGCACCTCCGTGGTTCCCCGATGCGAGAAAAGTTGGATTACCCCCGACATCGCGTCCGAGTCATAGAGGGTGCTTTCCGCTCCGTGCACGATCTCTACTTTGTCGATATTGTCGAGCGACAAGTTCGAATAATCGAAATTGCCGCCGGGTTCGTTGGCCGGTGTTCCGTCAATAATTACCTTCGTGTAGTTTGAATTGCCGCCATCCAGAAACACTGTGGTCAGTCCGCCGATTGGTCCTGTGCGCGAGATCGCAATTCCTGGCTGCGTATTCAATAGATCCGGCAGCATCACCGCCTGTTGTTGCGCGATGTCTTCGCTCGTCAGTATCGAACTCGGTGCTGGCGATTGTTCCTGTGTGGTTGGCGCGATCTGCCCGGTAACCAGCACGCTCGACGACATCCACGCCAGATTCAACGTCACGCTGAGTGTGAGCGTTTCCCCCGACCGGACGGTTATGTCCGCTTCGCGCGTCTGGAATGCCTCCTTGGAAATCACAACGTGATAGCGACCCGGCGCCAACGTCAGGTTATACGTCCCATCGGAGCCTGACACCGCCGTGAACGGGCTCGCCGAATTGCTTTCAGCCTGCGCTGCAATCGTAGCTTCCGCAATCGCGCCGCCTGAAGGATCATTCAATGTCCCAACAAGATGGGCCTCGCCAGATTGCGACTGAGCAGAAATTTGTGTGCTAGGAAAGAAACTGAATACTGCCAGGAAAGCCAGGACGGACTTTAGAATTTTCATCGTTCCTCCGCTCCCTCACGCGCGGGAGAGTAAAGGTTGGCCTGCGCGATCGATAGCGCTGGCTGCTGATTTCGCCGGTCTCCTGGCTTGGCGACGATTCGCTGGCCGGTAACGCGCTCAGCCCTTGCGGCCTTCCCGCAGCCCTTCGCTGCAGTGGCGCGCAAGTCAAAAGTTCGCCTTACAGTCGCGCGGCGGCGACGGTTTTGCACCGTCTTCCCGAGCACGAAATCCGCGGTTCTTGTCGAGGGGCTTAGCCCACTGTTGGTTGCTCTTCAAGTGGCGGCACACTACGCCACCCGTTGGGGTTGCTCAATAACCTACGTTTTGTCGAACAACGTCACTCGCGGTCTTCCCGAGGAAGTCATCTCCACCGTGAGCGGCGCTTGAAACACATGTTCCAGCAAATCGCGCTGGAAAACCTGGGCCGGCGGGCCTACCCGCAGGCATTTACCTTTCTGCAGCAACACCACTTGGTCCGCATATTCTCCCGTCAGATTCAGTTCGTGCGTAACCACCACCACCGTGTAGCGATTCTCCGCCGCCAACCGCCGCAGCGACTCCAGCAGGTCCACCTGTGCCCCAATGTCCAAATGCAGTGTCGGCTCGTCCAGCAACAGCAGTTGTGGTTGCTGCGCCAACGCCCGCGCCAGGATCACCCGCTGCTTTTCGCCCCCGGAAATCTTGTCCATCCACCGGTCCATCAGGTGCAACGCGTTCACCTGCGATAGCGCATTTTTCGCGATGGTCACGTCGTCTTCCGATTCGAAGCGCACCCCGTGCCCGTGTGCGTGTCGCCCCTGCAGCACAAACTCCCACACCCGCGACGGAAACAGCAGCCGGCTCTCCTGCTGCACCATGGCAATCCGCTGCGCCCGCACCTTCGGCGGCAACGCCGCCGTCGCCAGCCCATTCAGAAATACCCTCCCGGAGAGCGGCTCAATCGCTCCAGAGATGAGCTTCAGCAGCGTGGATTTCCCGCTGGCATTCGGCCCGAGAATCGATACGATTTCTCCCGGTTTGGCCTGGAAACTCAATGCCTCCAATGTGAACAACGGCGCTTGCGATGGATTTGGCGCATACACGTAACTCGCTTGCTCCACGCTCAACCGCACGTCGGGATTCCCGCGAGGTTGGTCCGAGAAATTCGAGGGGACTGGTGTGCGCAGGGGCGAACTCATGCCAGCCTCCGCCGCAGCAAATAGATGAAAAACGGTGCCCCTACCAGCGCCGTCACCGCGCCTACCTGCAATTCCGAAGGTGCCACCACCGTGCGCGCCAGCGTATCCGCGATCACTAGCGCGATCGCCCCGCCCAGCGCCGCCGCCGGCAGCAACATCCGGTGGTCCGAGCCAAAAATCATGCGCATCGCATGCGGCACCAACAGCCCCACATAGCCGATCGCCCCGCTCACCGAAACCGCCAGGCCCGTCAGGATCGACGCTGCCAGATACACCACAATCTGCACCCGTCGTACGTCCACGCCCAAGTGCATTGCCTCTTTTTCTCCGGTCAGCAGCAAATTCAGATCCGATGCCGTCGTGTAAATCGCTCCGGCGGCCACCAGAAATCCGATGCCCAGCAGGTACAGCAAGCTTCGTGGCGGCAGCGTCGACAAGCTGCCCATCATCCAGTACGGCGCACCGCGCAAGTTCCCACCTGACACCGTCGACAGCAGAAACATGATGATTGCCGAAAGAAACGATGCCGTAATCACCCCGCCCAGCAACAGCGTTGTGCTGTCAATCTGTCCTTCGCGTCTCCCCAACAAAAACACCGCTGTGATCGTCAGCGCCGCGCCCAGAAATGCTCCAAACGGCGTGATCAGCCCCGCAAACTCCGGTGCAAACGATAGCTGGTTCTCCAGCATCAACGCCAGAATCGCTCCCACCGCCGCTCCGCTGGAAATTCCCAACACGTAGGGATCAGCCAGCGGGTTGCGCAGGAGTGCCTGAAAACTCGTGCCTGCTACCGAAAGCGATGCGCCTACCAGAATCGCCAGCAAAATGCGCGGCAATCGGATATCCACGACGATCATGCCGTAGTCCGTCGAAATCGAGCTGCTTTGATGCAGCAGCACCCGGATCAAATCCCGTCCAAGCCCGTACAGCGACACTTGCACTGCCCCCAATTTCAACGCGATCACTACCACCACAAACAAAATCAACGCCAGAATCCCGCAGCGCGCCAGCAAGCGGCTCAGCGTCAAAGGACGCATGGCGACTCCATGGAGCATGGGCCTGCAACCATTCGCGCCGCGCGAGCCTTCGGATTCCCACTCGTCGGCGGAGCGGCATTGTGTGGTGGTGCTTGTGGTTCGCTGCCAGGTTTTTCCAGAAAAACCTCCGGGTGCAATTGATGCGCTAAGTCTTCAATCACCGAAAACAGCCGCGGCGCTGGCCGAATGATCGCTTCGCTTACTACCAGGTACCGCCGCTCCCGCACCGCGTCCAGAATCTGCCAACCCGGCAAGCGCGCCACTGATTCAAAATTGTTTCCCGCGTTTCCCGTGTGCGCGGCCGCGAATACCAGATAATCCGGCTGCAACCGTGCGATTTCTTCAAGACTCACTTGCGGCCAATCCTGATTCGAATCCACTATCGATGCCGCACCCGCTCGCCGCAGCGCGTCGGCCACAAACGTATCCCTGCCTACGGAGATCAGCGGCTCCGGCCACACAATGAACAGCACTCGTTTCGGAGCTACGCTATCCAGTTTCACTCGCAACACATCCAGCCGGTTTCGCAAATCGCTGGTCAACGTCTTTCCTGCCGTCGGAGCATTCAGCACATCCGCCAGTTTTTGGATCGAAAGCAAAATCTGGTCGATGGTGTGTACATCCGTGGCATACGTGGGAATTCCCAGCGATTCCACCGCCCGCACCGTATCCAGCGTATTACCTTCTTTGCTCATCAGCACCAGGTCCGGATGCAGTGCCGCAATTTCTTCCAGGTTCGGATTGATCACCCCGCCCACCTTCGGTTTCTTCTGTGCTTCTGGCGGGTAGTCGCAATAATCCGTGTCACCTACCAGGTGGTCTTCCACGCCAAGCGCGTAAACGGTTTCCGTCAGGCTGGGTGCCAACGAAATGATCCGCACCGGATTTACCGGCACACGCACAGTCCGGCCGTAGCCATCCACCACTTCGTGCATCGCCGCGGCGGATCCATAGATGGGCGCGTTTCCTTGCCCTTGCGCGGGCCCGGCCTGAAAAGCCACGAGCGCGGCGACAAAAATCACGGCGCGAGCCACGTAATCGTGCTTCGAATCCCTCACGAATCTCCCCTGACGAGAGTGCACGAGAATTGCCAATAAAAAAGCCCCGCGCGACGCTGGGGCATTTTGGACCGTGTTCTCTCTCGCGAAGGACACGCGGCCGCTGCAGCTCCGGAGGGTAGCCTGGCTTACGGCGTTTTGCCGTTTACAGTGGCGGGACCGCGGCCGATTCTCACGGCTCTTCCCCGCTTCCCGAGCTTGCAAATTGTAAATCCAGTGTACGGTGCCCGCGCAGAACGTGTCAATGAAACCCAACCAACGCGCGTCTCTCTACCGGTTCTTCCAATTGGGTTTCCGTTTCTCCACCAGCGCGCGCAGCCCTTCCTGCGAGTCTTCCAGCCGGTACAGTTCGTTCAGGAAAATGTTCATGGAGTTCTTCAGTCCGTCGCGCAGCGACAATCCCATGCCCCCCAGAATCGCTTTCTTCGCCATCGTCAGCACGGGTCCAGAATGGCCGGTGATTCGCATGATCAAATCGTTTACCGCGGCATCGAGCTTCGCTTCCGGCACTAAGCGGTTGACGATACCCAGTTCCAACGCTCTTTCCGCAGTGATCGGCTCGCCCAGCAGCACCAGTTCCAGCGCCACCTTGGGTCCCACCAGGAACGGCAAAATCGTGGACGCCAGCGGTGGAAACACTCCTATCGTAATTTCTGGCTGCGCAAACCGCGCCTTTGGCGTGGCCACCACCATGTCGCCAAACGCCGCCAGTTCCGCGCCTCCCCCTATCGCTGGGCCATTTACCACCGTCATCACCGGTTTCGACGTTTCCAGGATCCCCGCGAATACCGAGTGAAACGCATCTAGCATCTGGAATACGCGTTCGGACGTATATTCGCCCACGTCGATGCCGCCGCAAAAAACTTTGCACGCTGAATCGATCACGATCAGCTTCACTTCCTCTCGTTCGGCCACGAACGAAATACCGTCCGCCAGTTCTCTCAGCATCTGCTCGTTCAGTAGATTGTGCTCTGGGCGGTTCAGCGTCATCCGCGCCACGCCCGCCTCAATGCGGTGCTGGATCAACTCGAATTCTTCGGGGCTGCGGCGCTTCGGTTCGGTCCTTACTTCTACAGTGGATTGACGGGGTGGCGCAGTTTGACGAGCTGGCACGGCCAATTCTCCTTCCCAGGGGCGACTCGTTCTTCGAAATTAAGCCTAGCACGCGGTCCCCAAACCGCCCGGATAGGATCACGCGCTGTGACCAATGAGTTTGCTGGCCCATCGGACCGAATGTCTCCCTCGGTCTGCTCACCGCCCGCAAAGTCCCATGTGCTGCGCGTCGCCTCGCCAAGTCTTCTCGGCCTCCTCCGCACTGGCTTTTTGGCCTGGCCTGGACCATTCTGTAGGTGTTGATGGCGGTAGCCGCTTGGCTCATCGGCGAATTCCCGCCTTCCCGTGGAGAAAAATGGCCCTCACCCTTTTCGGAATGCCGTTGGCCCTCAATTTGCGTTGGACCCCAACATTTTTCACGTTTCACCGCCTCGGTGCCGCCTTCACAATCGTCGTGTCGCTACTTTTCGGCCTGCTCCTGCTCATCCCTCGCGCCAGGAAGGTTGACCGTTTCGCCTCAGCGTTTTTTCTCCCCTATGTTTTGTGGATGAGCTTCGCTGTGGCCCTGAATTACACTGTCTGGGTAATGAATCCCGTCCATGCCTCGGAGCACGCCACTCTTCCCACCGCTTATGCTCTACGTTTAAATGACCCACTCGGCGCCGAAGGTCTGCCCTCCGCGGCTTCCTGGCAGAAAGCTCCCGCATATTCCTTCGATCACGATTGGAAGGGAGAAAATCCCGATCCTGCCCGCGCCACCGAAGTGCGCGTCCTGTGGACTCCCGACACGTTATTCCTTCGCTTCCGCTGCAACTACAAAGCGATTTTCGTTTTTCCCGACGCACGCCCCGATGGCTGGCGCTACGAACTCTGGGACCGCGATGTGGCCGAGACTTTTCTCCAGCCCGATTCCACCGATCCTTTCGTCTACCGCGAATTCGAAGTTAGCCCCAATGGCTACTGGATTGACTTGGCCGTCTCTCACGGAAAGATCGAAGAGTTGAAAAGCGGCTTGCGCCGCCGCGTGCTCATGGACGAAAAAAACAAAACCTGGACCGCCGAGCTGGCCATCCCCATGAAAGCGCTGACCACCCAGTTCGACCCCAAGCACCCTTGGCGCGCCAATTTTTATCGCATCGAAGGCGACACCGAGCCGCGCTTCTACGCCGCTTGGAGCCCGACCTTTTCCCCCAAGCCCAATTTCCATGTTCCGGCGGCTTTCGGTACCCTCGAATTTCAGAATTAACCGGGCAAATTCTCTTTTTCGGCTCTCGCGTCATTCTGATAAGCTCGCGATCTGATCGTTACGTCTCCATTTTCACGTTGGAGCCAACCATGAAAAAGTTTTTCCTGCTCGTGGCACTCTTGGGAGTAACTGCAATGGCCGCCGATAAATCCGTTTACGATTTCACCCTCAATTCCATTGATGGCCAGCCCACTCCACTTTCCAACTTCAAAGGTAAAATCCTTATGCTTGTTAACGTCGCTAGCCGTTGCGGCTACACGCCGCAGTATGCTGGCTTGGAAGCGCTCTTCGAAAAATATAGGGACCGCGGCTTGGTCATCGTCGGTATTCCCGCAAATAATTTCGGCGGCCAAGAGCCCGGCACCAACCAGGAAATCAAAACCTTCTGCACCGCCAAGTATCACGTCTCCTTCCCGATGATGGCCAAGGTCTCGGTGAAGGGAACCGACATCACCCCGCTTTACGCCTTCTTAACCGACAAAACTGCCCATCCTTCCACCGGTGGAGAAATCGGCTGGAATTTCACCAAGTTTCTGATTGGCCCGGATGGCAAAGTCATCGCTCGCTTCGATTCCAAAGTCGAGCCGGAATCGCCCGAAGTCACTTCCGCGATCGACAAAGCCCTGGCCGCATTGAAGAACTAACGCGAATCACCCGGCGACAGACACACCCCCGGCGGCGCGATCTCTTTCCCGCTCAACAATCCCTTTAATTATTAACGATGGCTTCCAGCCCTTGCTTATTCTTGATCACCAGCGTTGAGCCGGTCACCTGCAAGATTTGCCGCTTACGGAAGTCCGCCAGCAGTCGCGTTACTGTTTCGCGTGACGAACCGATCATCTGTGCTATCTCTTCGTGCGTTAGGGTCAGCTTGATGCGCACCTGCCCTTTTTCCTCCGGATAATTCGACGCCCACTCCAACAAGAAGCGCGCCAGCTTTTCCCCGGCCGAATGCGACAGCCCGATCGTCCGCATCTCCGATATTGCGGCGTGATACGTTTCACCCAGTTGTTGGGCCACCCGCAGGGCCGCTTCTCCGTTGTCCTTCAGGAAGCCCAGAAATTCGTTGCGCGCAATGAAGTTCGCTTGTGCTGGTTCAATCACGTCCGCCGTCAGTTCATAACACGTGCCCGTCACCGTGGCTGGTAGTCCCAGGACCTCGCCCGGCTCCGCAATCCGCAGAATCAGCGTCTTCCCATCGGCCGAAGACGTGGAGAGTTTCACCCGCCCACTGCATAAGATAAACACACCCCGTGCTGGCTGGCCCTCCACGAACAGTGTCGCCCCCTTCGGATATGCGGCTGACGAAGTGATAGAGCCCAAAGATCTTACGGCGGCATCGGGCAGGTTACAAAACAGCCGTTCTTCCCGGTGTGGGCAGGCCAGGCAGTTCTCGATGATCTCCAGGCCGTAGGGAGTCCGCATATTCAGTCCATCTGGCACTACTGTACCCTCGAGTTTCGTCACAAATTGAAAGCGATTGCCGTTGCGGCGCCAACCATTGAGCATGAAATCACCCGCATATGTGATATCTAGCCAGTTGGTGGTGCGGAATCCCGTGACCCGAATCACTATTAATAGTGACTTTAGTCACCGACACTGCGGTCGCCTCATGGGAAACGTACCCTGGGGAGGCAGAACCATGGCCGACCGTAATCAACTCCTGGCTATCCTCCGTGCGGAACTCTCCTTCCTCCAAAAGGGCGGTTACCGTCGCGGTCCTCGTTACCCTTGGCGTCCTAACTTCGTCTTCGAAGATTCTCCAACCTGCATCAATTTTCAGGATAAAAACGAACGGTTGCCCTGCACCGAGTGCCCTTTGATCAACTTCGTTCCGCACGAACGCCGCGAAACCCGCTTTCCCTGCCGCCACATTCATCTCACGGACAGCGGCGAGACCGTCAATTCCTTCTATGAATGGGGAACCGAAGACGAGTTGGAATCCGCCCTGGAAGGCTGGCTCCAGCGAACCATCGCCGAAATCGAATCCGGCGATCAATTGCGCAGGCAAACGGCCTAGCCGCATCGCCCTGTCTTTGAATGCCGCCGCTTTCACGTTGCCAGGCCTTGCGCCCAAAACACAACAAAATCACGATTCGTCATCCTGAGGAGCGTCTTTCGCGACGAAGGATCTCAACTCTCTGCCAGATCCCCAATTCTCCGGTCGCGGACTCAGCCGTCCTTCTGCGGCTCTTACACGCGCCCTTTGCCCGGCGAGTAATGAATGCAATAGAACGCCCCAATCACCGTCAGTAACGCTCCCCACCAAATTCCTGCGTGCAACTGGGACAGCACCACTGCTACTCGCGGTGGATGCACGTATTGGTAGATTCCCGCCCCGAGAATCAGGACGCCGTTCACCAGCAACGAAACTCCGATAAAAAACCAAATGGAGATGGATCCGCCGGTTTTCATAGCTCCTCACCAGAAAATGATATTCAGGGCCACAAATATGGCTCCCACCACCACTGCCCAGAACCACGGCCGGTGCAGCGTCGATACGTAACTCTCCGCCGGAATTTCCGTCACGCCATATACCAAGCCCTTCAGCTCCGCGTCCGGCCGCGGCTTTGTCAACAGGCTCACCACCACCGTTACCATCACGCAGATCAGGCAAGACCACAGCGCCCGGTACATATTCTCCGCCATGTCTCGCGCGTACGGCGACAGCGCCACATACCGCAGCGCCGTCGGGTCCACCTTCACCCACGCCCACATCCCCACCGACGAGGCCGTCCCCGTCAGCAGGCCCCAGAATCCCCCCGCCGATGACGCTCGTTTCCAGAGCATGCCCAGTATCACCGTGCCGAACAGCGGCGCAATAAAAAAGCTGAACAGCGCCTGCACGTAGTCCATGATGCTCTTGAAGTCCATCACCAGATACGCTGTCCCGATCGAAATCGCTACTCCAATCACCGTCGACCACCGGCCCATATTCACATAGTGATGGTCGGACCCATCCTTCTTGATCAGCGCCCGGTAGATGTCGTACGTCCACACCGTTGTAAACGCGCTTACATTCCCCGCCATCCCCGACATGAACCCCGCGATCAGCGCGGTGATGCCCAGGCCCAGCAATCCCGGCCCGCAGTAGCGTGCCAGCATCAGCGGAAGCACCTCGTTGTAGCTATGCCCGCCGGTCGCCACCGCTTGCGTTTCCCCCACCAGCTTGATCGGCAGAACCGCAATCGCCAGCAAGCCCGGCAAAATCACGATAAACGGCACCAGCATCTTGAATCCCGCCCCGATAATTGGCGCCATCTTGGCCGCTCGCAGATCTTTCGACGAAAGCACCCGCTGCACCACCAAAAAATCCGTCGTCCAGTAGCCCATCGAAATCACCGCGCCTAATCCGAACACAATGCCGGTCCAATGGATGCCCATCGGGTTGTCTCGAAAATGCCCGAGAGTTCCCCACAGGTGCGTGTATTCGGCCGATGCATTCGTTGCGATCCGCGCTTTCAGCCCGCTCCACCCACCCGCTTCCACCAAGCCGAGAATTGGGATCAACAGCGCGCCTGCCCAAATCAAGATGAATTGCAGCACCTCATTGAAAATCGCCGACCGCAACCCGCCCAACGCCACGTAGATCGCCACCGTCACCGAGGAGATCAAGATGCTGAAGTGGATGTTCCACCCCAGCACGATCTTCAGCACCAGCGCCATCGAGTACATGTTGATGCCGCTCATCAGCACGGTCATGAACGCAAAACTGATCGACGACAGCGCCCGGCTCGGCTCTCCAAATCGCAGCTTCAAATACCCCGGCACCGAGTGCGTTTTGCTGATGTAATAAAACGGCATCATTACCAGCGCCAAAAACAACATCGCCGGTATTGCCCCAATCCAATACCAGTGCGCTGCCAGTATCCCGTATTGGTAGGAAGCCCCTGCCCATCCCATCAATTCCAGCGACCCTAAATTTGCCGAAAGAAAGCTCAGGCCCGCTACCCACGCGGTCATCTCCCGCCCGGCCATGAAAAAGTCTTCCCCGGTGTTCGCCTGCTCCTTCAAGTAGAAACCAATCGCCAGCACCAGCGCGAAATAGAAAACGATGATCACTAAATCTACGGCCGACAGGTGTACCAGGCGTTGGCCATCCCACAAGGCAAGGGTTGCAATCATAGGCGGATGAATAGTGCTCCTCTCCAAAACTCAGCGACGAATTACTCGGCAAACGTTTTCTCGGACTTGCCCGCAAGCCCCTTAACAGATCAGTTCTCGCCTTTCTCACCACTCCGCATCAGAAAGCGCGATAGAAAATCGTTATGACAGCAGGATTTTATGTCTTTTCTTACTTCAGAAACAACACAACTGTCGCCGGCCCTTGGCGCACTCGCTACTCCCGGCCCTTTTCTCTTTCCACCACCGCTTTCCAACCGCAAGACTCCCGTACCCGTAGTTCCGGCTGCAGTTTCTTCAATACACCCGCCCCCGTCTTGCCGCCAATTCTTTCTAGCAGCAGATCCACTGCTTCCTGGCCCAGTTGATATTTGGGCAGCTCGATCGTCGTCAGCTTCGGACGGAGAATGTCCAACCACGGATAATCGTCCAGGCTCACTGTGCCGAAATCCATCGGGCAGTTCAGCCCCAGTTCTTCCGCCGCTTTCAGCAGGCCCACGGTCATCAGGAAATTCGCGATGTATATCCCGTCCGGCCGCCGCGGGAACAGCTCCTTGCCCGCGCGATACCCCGATTCCATCCGGTAATCGCCTTCCACAATTAACTCTGGATCCAACGATAAGCCGCTCGCCTCCAAACCATCGTGAAAGCCGTTCCAGCGCGCCTCCCCATTGCTTACCTTCGGCGGCCCGCCCAACAGCGCGATCCGTTTCCTTCCGCACTTTGCCAAATGACAAACGGCTTGGTACGCGCCCTGATAATCGTCCGCGACCACCGCGTCTTTCGCAATCGTCGGTGCTGTTCTCAGCAGCAGCACCATCGGCACCTTCATCTCCTTCATCATCTGCCGTACTTGCGGCTTTAGGTCCGAAAGCACCTTGGTCAATAAGATGCCGTCCACTCGTTTCGAGAGCAGCAGCTCCAGCGCGTTCTCTTCTTTTTCTTGCGTGTCGTCGCTATTGCACAGCAGCAGGTTATACCCGTGCTTCTGCGCCGCATCTTCCGCCCCACGGATCAGGATCGGGAAAAAGGGGTTCGCAATGTCTGGCACGATCATTCCCAGCGTGTGCGTTTTCTGTTTCGCCAGGCTCCGCGCCAGCAGGTTCGGCCTGTAATTCAGCTTCCGGATGGCGGCCTCCACGCGCTCCCGCAGTCTTGCCGTCACATGCTCTTTTCGATTGACCACTGCGGAAACGGTGAACACCGAGACGCGCGCTTCTCGCGCCACGTCGTAGATACTGGCGGCCTTTCGGGCCGCTGGGGACTTGGTTTTGGGCGGCATAAGTCGTGTGAGTGTATCGTACCTTCGCGGTTATCTCCAAGCCGCCAACTAACCGATTAGATTGCGGCTTTTCTTACCACGCGCGGCACGCGCACTGCTCTCATGCTATTCGATATCTCGTTAAGAATTTGTGAGCAACTTAGTTCGTCGCCGTAAACGCTTCGCGGATCACTCCCGCCTCTCCGCGTTCCCGCGCCACATACTGGTCGTAGATCCACCGGTACGTGTTCTCCATCCCCACCCGCAGTGGCGTGTTGGGTTCCCAGCCCAGCAGTTTCTGAATCAGCGTGTTGTCGCTGTTTCTTCCGTTAACGCCCTTCGGGGCCGATAAGTCGTACTTCCGCTTCAGCCGCACACCGGCGATATCCTCCGTAATGTCCACCAGTTGGTTAATCGTCACCGATTCGCTCGAACCCAGATTAATCGCGTCCACAATCTCCGAGTCCATGATCATCTGTACGCCCTTCAAACAATCGTCGATGTACATGAAACTGCGTGTCTGCTCCCCGCTGCCCCAAATCTCAATTTCTTGCTTGCCCTTGATTTTCGCCTCAATCACTTTGCGGCATATTGCTGCCGGTGCTTTTTCCCGCCCTCCGTACCATGTGCCCCAAGGGCCGTACACGTTGTGGAACCGCGCCATCCTTGTGCGCACCCCGAAATCCTCGCGGAAGTGTCTACACATGCGTTCCGAGAACAGTTTCTCCCAGCCATATCCGTCTTCCGGCATCGCCGGATACGCGTCCTCTTCCTTCAGCGACGGCGCCTCGAACGTCTTCTGCTTGTCCGCGTTGTACACACACGCCGACGACGAATAGAAGTACCGCGGCACTTGGTATTTCGCTGCCGCCTGCAACATGTGCGTATTAATCAGCACCGAGAGCATACACAGGGCTTTGTGATTCTCGATGAATCCCATTCCCCCCATGTTGGCCGCGAAGTTGTAAATCTCGTGCGCCCCGCGCGCCGCCACTTCGCAATTTTCCAGTCGGTTCAGATCCAGCGTCAAATTCTCTACATCCTCAAAATGCTGGTACCAGTCACTCAGCGGCTTGATGTCCACTCCGCGAATGGCTTTGTGTCCTCGTGCGCGCAACGCCGCCACCAGGTGGCCACCAATGAATCCCCCTGCGCCAGTCACCACCACTAATTTCTCTTTGTTTTCCAAGGTAAAAACCTCCTCCTGCGATTCGGGCCGTGGTGGGCGACAGGCCGCTTTTCCTCGTCGGGGAGCCGGCGGAAGGGCTAAGGACACGTACCTGCTACGCTCATAGAATAACCCGCCGCAATGGTCCGGCCAAGCGATTGCTCTCCTAAATAATGCCCGAGTGCTTGATCCCGGCTCCCGCATTTCGCTTCTCCACATTTCGCTCGAATCCTCCCACCTGCTCTCGCTACAATGCTACTGCAAGGTTTTTCGCTCGCCTGCTTAGCAACAGAAATCCGATGACTCCGGGGGAGTTCCATGCGCCTAGTGCGTTTTGATGCAAACGACGGTGTCACTCGTGTCGGCGCACTTAGAAACGACGGCGTGGTCGATCTGCGCGCCGCCGCCGTTGCTCTAGGAATTTCTGACGAACAGTTCACCGACATCGCGGCATTCTTGGCCGCCGGCGAATCCGCGCTCGCTTCCGCGCAGAAAATCCTTGCCCAATCGCCCCAACCCGCTAGCAAAGCGCTTTCTCAATTCACACTCCTCGCGCCCATTCCGCGCCCCGGAAAAATTATCGCCGTGGGCCTTAATTATCGCGACCACTCCCTCGAAGCCGGCGCAAAAGCCTTGCCTGCCACTCCCATCCTTTTCGCCAAATTTCCTACCAGCATCTGTGGCCCCAATGATCCCATCGTCATCCCGCACGCCAACCCACAGGTCGATTACGAGGCTGAACTCGCCGTCGTCATCGGCCGCAAAGGCAAAGCCATTCGGGCCGCCGACGCGTTCCACTACGTCTTCGGCTACATGCCTCTCAACGACGTTTCCGCTCGCACCTGGCAATTCGGCGATAAGCAATGGGTTCGGGGCAAATCCTGCGACACCTTCTGCCCCATCGGCCCTCATCTCACCACCCGCGACGAAATCCCCGATCCCCACTCGCTTGCCATCTGCGCTCGCGTCAACGGCGCTACTCTGCAGGACTCCCACACCTCCAAAATGATTTTTCGCGTTCCCGAACTCATCGAGTTCATCTCCGAAAGCATCACCCTCGAGCCCGGCGACATCATCGCCACCGGCACTCCCGAAGGCGTCGGCATCTTCCGCACGCCACCGGTTCTCCTCAAGCCCGGTGACGTCGTCGAAGTCGAAATCGAAAAGCTCGGAATTCTCCGCAATCCGGTGGTGGCCGCTTAGCCTATGACTCCTCTCCGCGCGGGTCTTTCAATCTCGAAAATCATCGCTTCGATTACCTCTCTTCTCCTCTTCGCGACCTGGCCGGTTTCTGCGCAGCAGCAATCCACCACCAACGCCGCCTCAACTTCCTTACAACTCTCCCGCTCCGTTCGTGCGCGGGAATTCCTTCCCGCCGTAGGTCAACGTGCCGCTTTCTTCGGCGACGAAACCGGCCGCATGGAAGCTTGGGTCTATCCGCTCAAGCTGTTTCGCGATTTTCATCTGCTCTTCCACACCGCCGATGGACAAACTCTTCCCGCCGATGCCCTCGCGCGCTCCATCGACGTTCGTCCCGAATCCGCATCCGTCCTCTACGCCGGCGACGATTTCACCGTTCGCGAAACCTTCTTCGTCCCCGTGCAGGAAAGTGGCGCTGTGGTTCTTCTCGATGTTGACACCGAGCAACCTCTCGACATCGAAGTCTGCTTCCAAGCCGATTTTCAACTCGAATGGCCCGCCGCAATTGGCGGCAGCGACATGGAAGTCAGCGCCGATGGCCGCAGTTTTCTTTTCGCCGAAGAAAGCAAGCATGTCGCCGCAATCGTCGGCTCTCCCACCGCCGTCAATATTCTTCCGGACTACGAAACCAACTACTCCGAATCCCGCCAATCCTCCTTCCATCTCGGGGTCACCGCGAAAGGCAAAGACACTAAAATCGTCGCCCTCGCCGGCTCCACTCTCGGCCTCGACGATGCCATCAAAACTTATCGCAAACTTCTCTCTTCCTGGGCCGACCTCCGCCAGCAATCCGCGCAGTATTATCGCGACTATCTCGCGCGCACCGTCAGTCTCGACCTCCCTGACTCGCAACTCCAGCAAGCTTACGATTGGGCACGCGTCAGTGTCCTTCAGGGCCTGGTGGACAATCCCAAATTAGGCAGCGGCCTCATCGCCGGTTACCGCACTTCCGGCTACGACTATCGTCCCGGCTTCGCTTGGTTTTTCGGCCGCGACACCTTCTGGACTTCGCTCGCTCTCACCGCCGAGGGCGACACTTCCCTCAGTCGCACTGCCATTTCCTTCATCAGCAACTTCCAACGAGCCGACGGCAAAATTCCCCACGAAATCTCCCAATCCGCCGGCTATGTCGACTGGCTCAAGGACTATCCCTACGCCTACGCTTCTGCCGATGCCACGCCCCTCTACCTCATCGCCGCCGACGATTACTTCCGTCACACCGGCGACGCTGCCTTCATCAAAGAAAAATGGGACAGCCTCTGGAAGGCCTATCAATTCTTGCGTTCCACTTGGGACGAACACCAGTTTCCGAAAAATGAAGGCATTGGCCACGGCTGGGTCGAAGGCGGACCGCTCGTTCCGGTAAAAACGGAGTTATATCAAACAGCGCTGGGCGCCGAAGCGATTCACGCGCTCGCCGATCTGGCCCACGCCATTGGCCAGCAGAAAGACGCCGTGGAATTGGACCAACTCTTCGCCCAGCAAAAGTCCAACATGAACGGCACTTTCTGGCTCCCCGGCGAAAATCACTTTGCCTTTGCCCTCGATCACGCCAATCGGCCCGTCGACGAACTTAGCGTCCTCTCCACCGTCCCCATGTGGTTCGGCCTCCTCGACAACAACAAGGCCGAGCAAACCATCACGCAGTTAGCCGCTCCTGAGCACCAGACCGACTGGGGGATGCGCATCATCTCTATCAACTCTCCCAAGTTCAACGGCGGCGGCTATCACTTCGGTTCGGTCTGGCCTTTGTTCACCGGTTGGGCTGCCGTCGGCGAGTATCGTTATCACCGTGCGCAACCGGCTTACGCCAATCTGCGCTCTAACGCCCTCCTCGTTTTCGATGGCTCCCTCGGCCACGTCACTGAAGTCCTTTCGGGCGCTGAGTACCAGCAACTCGCCACCAGTTCGCCTCAGCAGATCTGGTCTGCCGCTATGGTCATCAGCCCCATCCTGCGCGGCCTATTGGGTCTCGACCCGGACGCCGTCGCGCATACCCTCACCTTGGCACCTCACGTTCCTGCCAACTGGACCACCTTCGCCATCCACAACGTCGCCGTCGGCCCCGCGTCCCTCGATCTCCGCTTCCAGAAAACCACCACGGACATCACTCTTGACGTAACACCAAGCGGCGGCTCCGGCACAATTCTGAATTTCGAGCCCGCCGTCAGCCTGCGTGCCAAGGTCCTCGCCGTCGAGCTTAACGGTCATCCTGCCGAATTTCACGTCCAGCCCAACGACATCGATCAGCACATCCTCGTGCATGTTCCACTTCACGCCAGAACCAATACCATCCGCATTCGCCTGAAAAACGATTTCGCCGTTTCCTACAATTCCAATTTGCCCGTTCTTGGCGAAGACAGCAGCGCCCTGCGCATCTTGTCGGAAACCTGGTCCCCCCAGCGCGACGCACTCACCGTCGACTTATCCGGCAAGCCTGGCGCCACTTACGACTTGGCACTCTGGAATGCCCTACAAATCCGCTCCATCGACGGCGCCTCGCTCCTCACCCCATCCAACTCCAACGCCATCGCCCGCGTGCAATTCCCCGCTTCCGCCAGCACCTCTTACACCCACGCCGCCGTCATCTTCCACTTCTAGCCAAACCACATCGCCCGTGGGACGCAGATATTTCTTCCGTCACCACTGACCTTCGGCCGTCCGATGAAGCCAGCGCCGCAGATACACGCACAGTATTCCCGTGCACACCACAACCGCTCCACCCACCACCAGCCACTGCGGCAGGTCGGGATACACAACCGCATCGAGAACACGCACAAGAAAAGGCCCGTGTGCGGGTTCAACGCCTGCTCGAGTTTCTAGCCACGTTTCGGCCACAGTAAGTGGGCACTGCAGCCAAGCAACGGACTCGACGACCATGGCGTAGATGAGCGACGCGATGTGCAGCGTCCGCAGAAGGGGGCGGCATCGGGTCACCGTCCAGCCAAGCAGCACCCACACGCACCAAAGTAAGTGCATGGCTAGAACGGTTTCCGCGAGAGGAATGTTAGGCAAGTACGTTCTCGCCGGCTACAGGCTACTCAAATGTCATAATGCTCCCATGTCCGCTTCGCCGAAAACACTCTCGCCCCAGATTTCACGCCGTGTGCTTCAGATCCAGCTACTCACTCTCATCTGGATGACCGTGGAAGCCACAGTCTCGTTGGGCGCCGCGTGGCAAGCCAGCAGTCCCGCACTTCTGGGTTTCGGGGGCGACAGCGCGGTCGAACTTCTTTCTGCCTGTGTTGTCCTTCGCCGTTTCTATCGTCCCGTTGACGAAGTCCACGCCGAGGCACGAGCGGCCCGAATCGCGGGCGGTTTGCTCTTTGTTCTCGCGGCATTCGTGATCCTTTCGTCAGTCCTGAGCCTCTTGGGTCACATCGAGGCTCGCTCAAGCCCGATTGGGATAGCCCTCCTGATTGTCGCTGCGGTGGTCATGCCTTGGCTCGCAAGGCAAAAGCGGCGGCTCTCGGCGGCTACGGGCAGCGCCGCGTTAAGAGCCGATTCTGCCGAATCTGCGGTCTGCGGCTATCTGGCTTTGATTGCGTTGTTAGGCCTTTCCATCAATGCGATCTGGGGTGTGCGATGGGCAGACCCGCTAGCTGCGTTGGCTCTCTTGCCCTTGATTCTGCGCGAGGGATGGGAAGCGATGAAGGGCAAACCATGCTGCGCGGTGGATTGAGCGGCGACATTCCATCAGGCCGATCCAGCGCACGGGGGTCGCGACGAAATTCTTTAGGCCCCGCCTGCTCAGCCTTTCGCTTGCCTCCGAACGGAGCTGTTGAGGTCGGCCTCTTCTCAGAACGTAACGAAGCCCTGATAGCCCACTTTCGCCTCAGCAGTGTCGCCCCGCTTGGCGTAGGCACGATCAAGCTGATGGGCAAGAGCGCCAAGGTTCGCAGAATACATTGCCCGATTTCCGGGGCTCGTCCCCTTTCGAGCGCGATTGGCGCAAATTCGCCGTTTGTTGTAAATTAAAAGTAGTCCGCTCCTCTGTTCCCCGGTAGCTCAATGGTAGAGCATTCGGCTGTTAACCGA
>Ga0335072_10002039_pt1 | contig 31855 bp, 36 predicted proteins | sample Lox_Sample_21_FD_206725 | JGI IMG/M metagenome (GOLD analysis project Ga0335072, IMG submission 206725) | Soil microbial communities from Loxahatchee National Wildlife Refuge, Florida, United States - Lox_Sample_2.1 | ecosystem: Environmental > Terrestrial > Soil > Wetlands | place: USA...
AACTACAGTGTCAGCCGACGAGTGTATCGAACGCTTCCCTTAATCTAAGAGCTGGAGGTCTGCTCTGTTCGAGAAGACTTTCTTCCTGGGTCAGGAACACGAAAGGTTTGCGCTGATTCTGCTGTGCAATAGAGCAGATCTTGGAAATCATGAGGTATCAAGCGCTTATAGCTTCCTCCACCCTGAATATCCAGATATTTGGTCACGGCGAGATCGCAAAACCCCTCAGTACGGTAGGCTCGAATGAATCATTTACTTGGGAAGAGTTGGAGAACTAGTAGACAAAGCATATTTGTGAGGATGAAAACCAAAATAATTCTGAACGAACGATAAGATGAGATGAGATGGCATCTGCAGAGCCCATCAAGTTGGCTGCTTAATTGGGAATCTGCTGTATTTATCGAGCACTCTATACGGACTAGCGCTTCGGAATTTTGCTGAATGGCCCCGGAGTCTGGACAAAATGTTGCGCTCAAGCATTTTTATGCAACTACCTGTCAACTATGGCTTCAAGAACATTAAGAAGGATAGGTCAATGGACCAACTACTTCGATGTTGAATCGTTAATTGACGAGAGGCAGGCTTGATACCCGGTGATGGTATCGGACGAGAGGTCATACCTGTACTGCTCCTCCAATCTTCTCCAATTGATAGTACCTAACCTCCCGCATAGGCAGGCCGACGGATATTAGAGTCTCTACCTACATCTCTTGGACTAAAGTTCTCTTTCGTCGACCTCGACGCCGGTTTTGACTGCTTCAAACGCACCGGAACCGCGCTTCCTGAAAAGACCGTCGAGACATTGCAGAAAGAATGTGATGGAGCTCTCTTTGGAGCTGTCAGGTACGGCCTCTCTGCCTAATCTCTAGACTCACTCACTACTACCAACCCGTCTGTCATCAGTTAACGTGAAAATACCCTGCAGCTCCCCAACTACCAAAGTCGCCGGCTACACATCCCCAATTGTAGCGCTGCGCAAACGCCTCTCCCTCTACGCCAATGTCCGCCCTTGCAAGACCGTACTCTCACCCGCCTTCAAATCCCCCACCCCATACCCGATCGACCTCGTTATCGTACGCGAAAACACCGAAGACCTCTATGTCAAGGAAGAGCGCACGTACGATGCCCCCGACGGCGATGGCCAGATTGCCGAAGCGATAAAGCGCATCAGCACAAAAGCAAGTCGACGAATCGCCACCATAGCGGGCGAGATTGCCCTGCGAAGGCAGCGGATGCGGGAAAATGCAGAGCCGGGCAGTGGGAAAGAGGGCGTGGTAACCATCACGCACAAGTCGAACGTGCTGAGCCAGAGTGACGGGCTATTTCGCGCTACGGCGAGGGAAGCGCTGTCCAAGCCGGAGTTTTCGACGCTGAGGATCGAAGAGCAGATTGTCGATTCGATGGTCTACAAACTCTTTCTACAGCCACAGTACTACGATGTGATCGTAGCGCCGAATCTGTACGGTGATCTGCTCAGTGACGGTGCGGCGGCATTGGTGGGGAGCTTGGGTCTAGTGCCGAGTGCCAACGTGGGCGAGGGGATCGTGATTGGTGAGCCGTGCCACGGAAGCGCGCCAGATATTGAGGGCAAGGGTATCGCGAACCCAATTGCGACCATTCGGTCTGTGGGAACTATGCTAGAATTTCTGGATCTTCCGGATGCTGCGAACAAGATTTACGAGGCCGTCGATGCTGCGTTGGCCGAAGGCAAGTTTGTCAGTCCGGACCTGGGAGGGAAAGCCAGTACGAATGAAGTCACAGAAGACATCTTGAAGAGGCTGTAAATAGGTATAGAGGTCACACCTAGTATGTGGGGCATTTTGATACCCAGATAGACAAAAGTTTAGCTTGTCTCATCCAACCTGACTTTGATGTATCCTCAACCTAAACGTAGTGATCCAAACTCCTTGCAAATGTCATGCCAATGGACCCAAAACAAAAGAAATCATTCAACCAGATATGGGCCGCAAACATCCCTCATTCAATCATGTCGACGTCAACACCATCGTCACCGTCCAGGCTAAACTCTCCAACTCCATCACTCAACTCATCCACTCCATCAGTCTCGTCCTCCTCGCTCAACGTCTCTATCCCTATCCCACTATCATGCCTCTTTCCTCTCATTCCAGTCTTGCCCTTGCTTCTGCTACGTCTCCCCTTCCCTCTGCTCACCTGAACGCTTCCCTCGACACGCTCCTCTTCTGCCTCGACATCAACAAACCTCACCAGACTTACCGGTGTCATCGGCTCTACCCCGCTCTCGCCTTCTTCTTCTTCCTCAGCATCTTGTAATTCTCCATTCGCGACTCGAATCTTCGCACCTCTGACATAGCTGTTCTTGGTCTCGTTGACCTTTCCCAGGCTCTTTACCAGCTCCGCCTTGATAACCTCCACCGCCCTCTCCCCCAGCTCGACCTCCTTCTTCACCCGCTCCTCGAGCTTCATCTTATGCACCTTCAGCTTCTCAACCTCAGCATTTGCACTCGCGAGTGCCGTTCCCAGGTTCGAGATTCGCGTATTCAGTGCTCCGAGTTGAGCTTGAGCTTGCTCGTCTCGCTCGTGTAATTTCTTCTTCAGTTTGAACTCTTCCTCTTCCTTTGACGCAGCAAGTGCGTTGAGTTGGACCTGAACATCGAAGGCGTGGCGCTGTGCGGTCTCCATCTTGGCTTCTAGGTCTTTGATGGTCGTTAGTCGGTCGACGGCGCTTGTCTCGGCGGCGCGCCTCCCACGCTCCTCAGCCGCAACTTTGGCTTCGAGATCCAAGATCTGCTGTTCCGTCTCAGCCTGCACAACATCTTTAGCTTCCTGGACCTTGAACACTATCTGGCTTTCCAGTTGAGTAACAAGTTGCTCAAGCCTCGTAACGTCTTCTCTATACTTCTCCAGTGCCGTAATCAGCGCCGAGATATTCTTATCCTTCTCCGCGCCTTCCTTTTCCAGAGCTTGAACCTTCATTCTTGTCTCTAACATCTCCTCTGCACCAGTCTCGATGGCATTCTCGAGTTCTCGGACCCGTCTATTCGACCTGTCCGATGCCAAGATTGCGTGCTCAAAGTTTCCCTTGAGCGTCTTCTGCTGGTCTCTCATCGCTTTCAGCTCTGCCTCTTTGTCCTTCAGCTGCCTTACGAGGCTTTTGACTCGAGCAATGGTTTCGGGGAGGACTTTTGCGTTTTCGAATGCGCAGACAGTCTCACCTGGTACAGCGCGCTCGAGCTCCAGCCTCGCTTTGCGGAACTGTGTGGCTATCTCGGCAACGACAGTGCCAGTGTCCGAACTTTGGAAGCCAAGAGATTCGAGCTCGGCGTTGAGGTTGTGAAGGGCAAGTTCCGCGTCTTCGGCACGACGTGTAGTGGCTTTGAGAGTTGCCGAGAGATTATGGTAGAAGTTCTTGGGCGGCGATGGAAGAGAGGACAGGGATGTGGCGAGATTCTGCTGAGGCCGAGAGGGAGAGTCTGCAAACTCGAAACTAGTTGAGACATTTGCAGATGATCCTGGAAGCTGGTGTCGTACGTCTTGGAACAGTTGTCTCTTTTCCTGCTTGGCTGCTTCGAGGTCAAGTGCCATTGCAAGGAGCTCAGCATCCTGGCCGTGATTGGGCAGAGGATCGGTGTTCGTGCCGACTTCCGCAGTCAAAACATCATCGTCCTCCCAGATCTGAATTGTGTCACCTCCATCACTCATTGGTCCAGGAGTAGCACCAGCCTTGTGGACATTGACATGGTCCCAATTGATATCGGCAAGATCGTCATCATTTTCCACAACCGCGGCATTGAAGCTCTCACGAAGAGCTGTGAGCTCGGCCTCGACTTCGTCGATACGTTGACTCGACGTGTCTTCATCGGCAGAGGGAATGTTATCGGCCCTCGCAGCCTTTGCGGCCTCTAACTCTTCTCTTAGCTTTCGTAGCTCGTCATCTTTGGCTTGGACCTGCTTTTCCAGCTCGGTCTTAATCTTCTTGTCTGCTTCGTAGTCATTCCCTTCCTCACTCAGCCCATTGCGGCGTATGCGTCTCTTGCATCGCTCGTCAAGTACCTGGCGAAAGGGGGTAAATTGTATCTCTTGTGGAATTGTGGGAGGTGGTGTCCGGGGTGGTGCTGATATTCGACGACGTGGTGTGGTTAGGGATGCACGACGAACGAAGGGCGTTAGGCCAGTTGTGTTTGGTGCCGAGGAGGTGTTGGAAATGCTGGGATCAGAGAAGCGGACTCGTTTCTTCGAGCGCCTCCGGGAAGGAGTTATGGGTTGACGGTTAGCATCTAGGACATTATCCCGATCGTGAGTAGAGTCGTTGAAGAGGGTGGATCTTCGTTCTTTGGTTGGCGAAATGACACTGCTTCGACGCTTCCGACGACGAAGAGCAATTGGCAGGTCGATGGTATTGGGATCTTCAGATTGGGTGAGGATTTGGTTCATGGCTGGCTTCGGATTAGCCTCTAGCCAAGCGGTGTAGCAGCGTAGATGCAATTTTCTGCTTTGCTGCCAAGTGACGGATTGGTCGCTGTCGGTGGTTAAATTCATTGATTCATCGATCCAGCTCTTGAGATGGCCTCAGATGTCTTGCATAGGTGAGGGACAGAGGCTGCCGAGCTAAAGAATGTCGAGTCGAGCCTGTGGTGTAAACAAGAGAAAGGGCCCTGAAATCGTCAAATACAACGGAGGTCGAGAGCGCGATGTTTATTGTGGCTGCGCGATCTGGCTTAGTGGCCGCTGTGGCGCGATCAATTGGCTCTGGCTTTCCGCCAAGCGTTTTAGCATGTCTTCGAGGAGCCACGAGAACTTGACAGTCTTGTGGCATAGACGTCGCCTGAAACATGGCATGACAGGGTTCAAAGGTGGTAGTTATTGCTATCCCGAGCCTTGCATGAGGGTATCCAGGGGAACGGTAGTCATCAAAAAGAGGACATGTTCAATTTGAAGCTCAACAAGCGCAATGAAAGCCGTCGAGGGCTCTTATGGACGATGCTGACTGGAAGAGATAGGCTAAAGCAGGTCCATTCAAGCAATCAAGCAGGCAGATTGTTGAGACTTATCCCGAAGGAGTTGGTCCTCACTCATCGTTCGATGAGTACTGTGGTACTTCTCGGTTGAAAGGTGGCGTTCATGTGACCAAGGTCACAGCTGTACGCCCGACCCAGTGCAACACTCGAGACTTGTGATCCCACAGAGTTGTGAAGCTCGAATCACCAGTCTGATTGCTCAAAGGCCTTCCATTCATGCACTTTGCCTTCTGATGTCCCACCAAACTGCCGTTTGCTGGACTGTGTCTTAAGAATTCGTTCATCCTCTTTCCAAAACAGCTTTCTTCCTGCTGTCAAAAAAGGACGAACTTGCAATTCAACCCCAACATGTAGCGTCATTTCGAGCGTTGTGCAATCGTTTCGTTGCTATTCTGACACGCATGCATAGACTGCGAGAAGGGAGTGTCCAGGGGGGATGACGACTGGTGAGCACAGACCACACGCAACACGTCCACCGTCATTTCCACCGTCATTTTCGAGATTTGCAGGCGCGTGCTTCGCAGCATCGTTTCACATGCCCACGAAGTCACATTCACTCTTCCCATCCACCGTGCCTCTCTTTCCTTATGAATTGAGATGCAGAACGCAATCTAACACCTTTACTGTTGTCTTCCCAACCGCCCAACATGTCTGAGTCCGGCACCAGCACCCCCGACCAAGCTTCCAATCACACCCACTACCGCCTACGCGTTACTGCAGGCACCTCCTACGATGCATCAACCCACAAAATTGTCCCTGTCAATGCGCCACAGACAATGACATTCGAGACTTCCTCCATTGTCCTCTCACTCGCCGTACGCATACGAAAATTCACTGGCTTCCCTCGTGGCTCGCCTGAGACATCTCCTTACTTCGAACACCCGCTCCACAAGTTCGACCAATACTCTATCTCATTCAGCTTCATTCCCAAAACAGACATTGGGGGTTCTGACCTTGTATTTGGGAATGACTTTGACCGCCCGATCCGGGACCGGCTACCCCCGGGCTTCAGCAAAGCATTCCAAATAGTCAAGTGGTTCATAGACCCTGGCTTGGAAGGAGACGTCTATGCCGACAATCCATATCTCTACGGGCCGGCATTGAGCAGTTGGAACATTCTGCGGATCAGCGATAAAGTCATTGATCCAGAATCCCAAGAGAATGGGGAGCAAAGCTGGAAAATGCCTAATGCAGAGGCATTCCATGAAGATATAGTCGAGGAAGGGGCCGACGGGACTGGCGAGGAGATTCGTGAGGAAGCCTCGATACCGTCTGACTCGGCTGCGAGGAAGAAATTCTTCTTGGTGGAATCACGCCGAGACGCCTTCACCTTCGAGGCAGGTCGACTGTACCAATCTGATTTCGGAAACCCGTACCTGGACTTCAACGATTTCTCGCTCAAGTTGCCCGGTTTCAGCTTGAATGTGATCCGGTACGTGGACTCGAAGACGCACGAGCTAAGGTATACGCTGAAGAACAAGACGAGTGGGGAGATTTATTGTGTGGTGTTGTTTACATTGCTGTTTGGAGATGAGTTGAATGAGGTCGAGATGGAAGCAGAGATTGGACATGATGGAAGGAGTTCCACGGCACAGGAACAGAGCAAGGAGGTGACAGCCTTGAATGGCGATTACGAAAATGGGGATGAACCGCCGCCTGGCGAGGACGATCTCGACTGAATGCGATTCACGATTTCATAATCGTCTTTTGGTAGATATCAGCAGTGAAGCTGAGATGACGATGCTTGCCAACAAGGCCCTGGAAACACCTGATCGGCTTACTCTATCCCCATCAATGAGTCATTGGAGACAGCCGAGGATTGTCTCTTCTGTCTCTGCTGGCATTTTCCAGAAGTATGATCTGAGATGGGACGTGAACATGCTCAAATCGACTTGTTTGCCGAATGTACATCTAAAGCCAAGTCTCTCTCGATCACGACTCTTAACGCGAGACTCGACTCCCCAACATAGCGGCTCGATGAAGGGTGCGCTACTCTGAAGAACGAGAAGGCCAGAAAAGTGAAGAAGACCGCATTTGAAACGCCGGCACCGTGCATTTCCAAGGCGCAGATTTCCCCAATGCTTTTTGAAATCTTAATGCTGAAAAGCAGCCAATTAAAAATGTGAGGATGGTTTGCGGGCTGTGTTCCAGATCCGACTAGATTCTGTCGTTTCCCCCTTTCCTCAAAGTCTCGTTGTATGAGCTGCAAGTTCCCACTGAGAATGTTTTCCCAGACTTCGACGTGTTCAAAAAACATATTGCTGTCTAACACTTATCAAAGCTGGCCCGGGCAACTTGCGTAGGCCGTGGCCATCATTAGTGAGATCGAACGAAAAGCCAACATCAATCACGAAGACGCCACAGAGTACAACAAGAAGTGATACGAAGGACGGTGAAGCTGGGCATTCCATGACAAAACATATCGAGACGGCCTTAGGGGCTAGCTTCTACAGTGAAGCATCTCTATGTCCCAAGTATGTGTTCAAAGAAGACTGCCTCCTATTCACAATCTGCCTTGACAGCAAACGACAGACCCTACGTCCATACGCAGTTGTAACCACCTCCGTCGCAAATCGGTAGCCAAAAGGGTAGTAAGTTGTTGGAGTATAGCCTTGCCGAACTCGAGAGTCGCGGGTGGAGTTTGCCTGGAGGTTGAGTGATAGGAAGTTCTTGACAAGAGTGACTTATCACAGGCCAACTTCTTCCTGGCGAGACCGCCCAAGACATCCACGCGAAGTCTGGCAAAGGACTGTCACAGGTGGTTCAAAGTGAGTGAAACATAGAGACCGTGACGATGATCAAGTTCCCATAAAGGCCTTCAATGGTCGGGAATTTTCCATTGCCACTAGGTAGGTTACCGGTTCGATCGTGGGGTAGGCTAACTCTAGAAATCTCGAGCTATTTCAACCTGGTGGAAGAGCCAAATTCTTCGAGACTCAAAAGGTCTTTGGCTACGGTCATTTTCGAATAGAGGACTAGGAGTGAGATTTGTTAATCCATACCTTGATACCTTTTACAGAGGCATTGTAGACATACTGAGTTATTCCTCAATCTCCCGCCAGTGCTGCATGACGTCGGCATGGAAGATAAGAGTCTATCTGCCTGGAGTCACATCAAACAGCTTGAAATGTCTTGGTGCGGTGATTGCATATGTTCAATACTTTTCCGCCGAAGTGGCCCGCAAAATTGACGCGAGATGTGCTTTCCGGAACGTCAAGAAGCGTTGATTGGTAATCGCATTTCAAAGTGTAGAGATGTGACCTAGTAGGAAGAGTCATGTTGTTGGTAGGATAGGAATGTGTGACAGCGAAGAAACGGGTCAGCAGGGGCAGATATCGAAAGAATGAGAACTAGCAGGTTGTGATGGCTTTGAAGCGGAATGGTGGGATAATGATTGCTCGCTGGAGGGAAAGAAGATGAGATTTACTGTCTATGGATCGCGCAACGGCGTCTGACGATACTATCTTGGAAACCTGTCTAGGTCCGGAAGCACTCCCTCTGAAGTCACCTTGAACTTCCGATCACATCCACCTTGTAACCGTGACTAGAAGCCGCATCTAATCAACAACATCAAGACATCCATGTTCCTAGCCTGGGCGTCACCGGTGTGCACTTTTAGCCCCGCCCTCGGGGGCTTTCTGAATTATTACGTTCAGATATCGATGGCATCAACAACTACACCCTTATTCCAGGTGTATTGCAAGATCCTGCCAACCTCCTGCGCCGAGTCGTTGGAGACCATAGCGCTGACAAGATATAAGCTTGCGTCCAAGCCGCTGGTGATACCACCGCTTGTAATCACCCTCAGCCCTCCAAGGCGCATAGATTGCCTCCTAGTAATGGATTCGCGTCGATTTTGCGACTCCTTCCATGCGTTGCTACCCTTCCTCGCAAGCGCACGCTTGCCCTTCCTTGTGATGTAGGGATTGTCGTCCTCGTCTTCCCCTATATCGAAACGACCATGGTTGACCACGTATCTCTCTTCCATCACATCGGTGCGGTCGGCCATGTCCCTTAAGGCAGCCTCTTTGCACACGTTCTCGAGTTTGGTGTAGAAGTCGGGGTGGGTGGTGGCAGCGAGACCCTGGAGTATGCCCACTTGGGCTAGGAATAGCGAGCCTGTGCAGATGGACATGAGGGTACGTTCTCTCACAGAGTCCTTCTTCTGGAGGTCGGCAAAGGCTTTGATAAGTCCAAGCGGCTCAGATTTGGCCTTGAGTACTTCCGTTGTGCCACCACCAGGGACGATCACGACATCGAACTCCTTGAGCCTCCTATGGGCCTCTTTAAAGTCAATATGGGCCCGGAAAGAGCAACCTTGAGCAGCGACGGTGTGTTCTTCCGCAGCGGCGAAGAGGCATTTGAATGCTTTTGTTTCTGACATTGTAGTATGTTAGCAGTGAATCGAGGCAATCAGCTTGGTGAGGGCACCAATACCAGAGTTATTGGGGTCGTGCTGAGCGTAGGTCAGAACCTCTAACGGACCGACGAAATCCAAAGCGTCCATGCCGGGATGGAGGGTGAAGAGAACTTTGATCACTTCGTGAGCATCACTGCTCTCCGTAATTGCACTCATCTTGCCGACTGATGTGGTGTACGTTGGGTTGAGGCGTTGCACTCTGGGATCGCCCTGGACGCAGTTCTTGATTTGCAGCGAGGCGCACTGTGTCCGGACTCGTCCCAAGCCGCAAGTCACGTGATCAGCTTTGCCCCAGATCTTCCTCCCTTCCCCCGCAATTAGCGGAGGGGTTCGTCGGCCCTATTTTGACCCGTGCTTGGCTTCTCTTGGCGCCGAGAGTCTTTTGCTTGACCCATGTCAGCTCGCCCACATCTTTCTTCCCTTTCGGCGGGGCTGGTCTGTGTAGCTTCTAGACTCAGCTGGTTGCATGTCAGAAAGGCAAGAAAGGCTGAACGAGCTTCTGATGGTTGGCCCTTCAAGTTGACATGGTCCCACTACTGCTGCGACTGCTACATTCAAATCTGCACCTAAGCCAAGGCCCCAACCCTGCCAGCTGGAGCTGCGCGTCCTCAGTGGCCCACTCTACTGGACAATCTGCCTTGTGCATTGAGATCTCATCCTGCGGCTTTTGCACATGTCTCTGCCTAGGCCATTTCACACGCACATGTGTTCTTCGGCTTACAGCAAGGCCTCTTCTTACATGCGTCGACCTTGGCACCGTCTTGCAGCAAGGGCTTTGCTCCTCAAAGGCAAGCTCACGATTGGCCAATTCTTCCTTGACTGCAGTGCTTGCATATCCGGGTAGAGTAGTTCTGATTTATTCCTACACACGACAGTGTGCGGCCCTCCATGTACCATAGAACGTGGCTGCTAGCCTGTGACCATGTACATGCAAATGTCAGCAACCCCTCGAATATCAGCTGCCCTCGTGTATGCACCTTACCATGGATGCTTTCGCCTACCGTGTTCTCTCTCTGCTTCTTCCGTGTCTATACCCTAGTTCCTGTACACAAAAATATATAGTTCCCCGCATCCCTTTAATTCTTCTGTCTACCTGACAAAAGGCTTCCATTAGATCGTCTTACTATCGCCCCGAAAAAGGTGCTTTGTTCATCATGACTTATCCCATTACAGGTATTCAGAAAGGCCTTGGCCCCAGCAATGACCCATTGCGTAAAGTACCTCTCCGTCGTGAGATCGACGAGTGGTGGCAATCCAGTAACCTCGTTGATGTCAATCAACAAACGCTTTTCATCCTGGCGTTAGATTACTTCCAGAAGATGGATCCTGAGACTATGTTGTCTTACTTCCAAGTCGCTGGTGAGTTATTCTCGTCAGGCTCTTCCTGTCACTGCCTCTTGGTTATCTAACAAGAGGATGCTTGCACAAGGCATCCATGGCCTACCATTGAAGTCTTGGGACGAATCCGAGCAAAAGGACGGAGGGTACTGCACTCATGGGATCCCACTCTTTGCAACCTGGCATCGGCCATACGTGCTTCTCTACGAGGTATTCTACAATCTCGCTTTAAATGATCCGCAGCATCTCGATTTGACTCTCTTCTGCCATTTAGCAACGGTTGTACGAGATCATGACACAAGAGATCATTCCAACACAGTTTGACCAGAGCCTTTGGCATGAACTTCAATCGGCCGCCGACACCTGGCGGCTTCCCTATTGGGACTGGGGTATGCAGAAACCAGATTGGCATGACAAGGCGAACAGATCAAAGTTTGGTCCCAATGTGCCCGAGGTTATCACGTTGCAGAAAGTACCAGTCCGCGGGAGAACTGGTGGGATGGTTTTCGTTGACAATCCGATGTGGAAATTCACGCTACCACCAGGCGATCACATGGGCAACCATGGCATTCCATTCCTCGAGGGCGAGCCTGTAAGTGAGCCGCACGCACGGAGCCTCTCACCTTTACTGAATGGAGTAGTTCCAAACTTCCCAGGCTACTGTTAGGTGGCCGCAAACTGATCAACCCAGCGATAGCAATTTTGAGGCAGAATTCGTAGAGGGGAAACATCAGAACTTCGACTCTATCACGCGCAGTCTCCGTGGCTACAGGGACAGATTCAGCAACACCCTTCCAGAAGCCGTCTATCGTCTGGTCACAAAGAACTATACTCCAACGTATAACTCATTTGCCTCGACTGGTTTTGCACCAGGTAGCCCTACGACTTACACATCATTGGAGAATATTCACGGTAGTATTCACGTATTCACCGGAGGAACAGGTCAAACAAGAACAGGTCATATGACACACGTCCCAGTTGCTGCTTTCGACCCAGTCTTCTGGCTTCACCATAAGTAAGAACAGCTCCTGTCTTCTGTCAAACATCAATTCTGACCTTTTCGACAGCAATGTCGAGCGCATTGCTTGCATTTGGCAGGATCTGCACCCAGGGAATGGGCCAGGACATTGGTTGGATCCCAATGAGAATGGGGCAGGTGGTGATGCTGACCCTACTGCCGAACTGTGGCCTTTCCATTCGAACAGGAATGGTCTTCATTATACTTCAGATGCTATCAGAGATTGGAGGCCACTGGGGTACACTTATCCCGGCTTGGAAAAATGGCTCGACAAGAACAAAAAGGGTGGCCATTTCGATGAGCAGACTTACATGGCAGGAATCAGGTCTGAGATGGACAAGCTTTACAGCACTACAGCCCATGCTGTTCTCCAGCTGTCCAGACATGCAGTTGCCGCCCAGGCACACCTTGCCACATTGACTAAAGAGACTCAGCGTCCGGTCTTCACAGCTTTGGCAAAGAGTGCCCCTGGAATTGTCCCAGCTACTGGCGGCGGAGGGCCCACTATTCAGCAACCCATGATCGCCCAGGCCAAGGAAGTCAAGAAGGTTGTTGAACCTCAGGCTGCGGCGGCTGGGCACTCCACAGGCAGCGCTGACCCACCTGTCCCCGAAAAATGGGAGGAAAATGACTATGTTGTCAACGTCATCTACGAAAAGTGAGAATGCCCCTAAGCAGATGTATGCTTTTCGTAGCTAACCTCGAATTCCAGATTTGCGCTTGGAGGTCGCCCTTTCCTGGTTCGCATCTTCCTTGGTGACGTTCCGCAGGGGGGGAATGTCTCGTTCAGTTACGAACACACACCAACACAAATCGGCAATGTTTTCAATTTCAGCTCGCCGTCCAACGTAATTGGCACTAACTCGAAGGGCTGCGGCAATTGCAAACGGCAGGAAGAGGAGCACGCTTTGATGACGGGCCAGGTGATCATTACTGATTACCTGGTTGAGCAAATTCAGCGGCAAGTTACTCACCGCGGTATGCAACTGCAGTCGCTGGATCGCGAAGATGTCGTTGCATATCTCAAGACGAATCTGCACTGGCGCATCACTGATGTAAGTCCATGTGGCGCGACAAGCCCTCGTAGCAAGACCTTGCTTGTGAGTTCCGACCACTGACAGCTGATGCAGGTCCACGACCAGGTCATTCCGAACGAGCAGATTCCATCTGTCAAAGTTTCGGTGGCTGTCGGTAAAGCGACTCACTATGCTGAGCACTCTATACTTTCCGAGTACCGTGACTATGAAGTGGTGTACGAGGTCACCGAAGGTCGCCCTGGTGGCGCAAGCCCCGGCGATAACATCTGATTAACGGCTCCGGTGACGGTACGCTAATGGATGTGGTTTGATCCTACCAGATGCTGTCGTGGTAACTCTGCGAGTACCCAACTCTCTTTAACCAGGGTACTGTTCCCTAGTTTGGAACTGCTGTCGAAATGCATCATATAAGAAGCTTTCTTATGCCTCATTCATCCACAAAGTACTCCTAAATTATTTAATCGCCTTCTAACTATGAGCATCTACCCTCAAAGGACTTCTCGGTCCACTCTCATGTTTCCCTCTTGCCCAACTCTTTCGCCTGTCAAAGTTACTTGTAGGAACAGTTATTCAACTTCCACCCAACAAGTCCGACCTCCAGCGAAGCATCATCGTAAGACATATGGTTGCGTGTGAACTACCTCTTCTGCCTCACCCTATTCACGTTGTCTCCGCCAGAATGCCAGATCAAGATATCATCGTTGCGGACTCGGTCAGCCTTACAACTCAAATCCCATTCATGAAGCTAACATTGACGTAGCTCCTCAACAAGCCAAAGCATCAAGCCGCTCTTTCTCCAGTCTGAACGAAACAACGAACGAAGTCACCGAAGCTATAACATCTCTATTATAGACCAACCGGACCGTTACGTATGGTGGCAAGAAGCAGCAGGGCTCTTCATCTTGCCGACCTGCCTAACGAAGTTCTGCCTCAAATATTTCACGTCCTTGACGATGTTGGACAGGTGCCAGCTTAGATCTGTCTCGCTTCGACATCAAAGAAATTTGCTGCTGTAGCTGCCACACTACCAATGCGGCAACATGGTGCTCGGCTCCCGTTCACCACTTCGGGAAGTCCAATTCCTTGACTTATACTGGTACAAAGAGCACATGTCAAGCCTCAGAGAAGCACTATGCGATTGGATGCCGGCGGGATACATGTTCTGCGACTTGTGCTCACAATGGAAACGCTATCATAGTCCTTTAGAAATGCACGATACCTTGAACGGGCTGCCGCCGCACGAGGAAGAGAGTGAGCTCACCTCTCGCGGAGGGTATGTTGAAGCAAATGTTTGGTGATTGTGGGTGGCATTAGCACTGGGCTCTGGTTCTGCTTGGCCACAATGGCTTTGAAGCAGACGGAGCTCCTCTGCGCCGCTCAAACGCGGACCGGCGGCCTGAGTATGGCTTACCAGCGTACCATAAACAGAAGGGGTGACGCTGGGGAATTAGTGGAACCAGGAGATCTTTCACTGAAGCCGACACCTCTCTGAATAAGCTCAAAATCGTCGTTCATTAACTGCTCTAACAGGAGAGGCAGCATTCAAAGGCCTAGCCCTAACAAGGAGGTTTGCGGACCTTTGGTTGTCAGAACGCCTGCAATGCCTTCAACAACAATCAATACTCTGTACAGGAAACGCAAAAGTAGAACTCCTGTCTCCAAACTCTGCATTAGCTAATGATGTTATCTATTCCCAAGCACCATACACCAATCCCATCCGGCAGCCTCCTTCCTGACCTGCAGCTTCTCAGGCAGACGTAGCAATCTTCGGCAATGTACACAACTGACGACATGATCTGGGTCGACGTTGTGAAGGAAGTCCTTCGCCTCTTCTGACAACTGGCCTGGATGCGGTCGGTCGAATACCGGTGCGGCTTCGCTAGAGGTTTGGGGCGGTCGCTGGGGCTGGGGTTGAGACTGAGGCTGAGGCTTCGCGATGGTGATGTCTGGAAGTATGTATGCAGAGGTCATGCCTTCGTCGACTTCAGCGGTGTCGGATGCTCGACGACGTCGGCGAGAAGTATTGGAAGCTGCGGTAAATTCTCTGTCTTCTGGAATGGCAATCGGTTCGTGCTCAAGCGGAGGTGCTGGTATGAGGCGCGTGGAGCGACCAGTGTCTTGTCGATTGTTTCCTACATTTTTCGCTAGGCTTTGCTGACGATTCAAACGCTCTACCTCAAGTTGATTGCGTAGAGCGGTGAATGGTTGGTTATCTGGAATACTGCTCAAGTATGTGATGTTCCGAGTCGGAGCTCGTGTGTTCGACTGTCTTGTGTTGTTTTCATTGATGGCTCTAGCGTAGTCGCCTTCTATGACAACCTTCTTTCCAGCTTTCTGAGGAGTTGGTGGAGGCCTTTGCCGGTATTGACTCTCAGATATTTCACGCAACGGTGGACGTTGGTTGTCAGGCAGTTCGGTATTTTGTGGACGGGATGATTGTCGGGGCGAAGCTCGAGTTGCGGGAATGGTATCAGCAGTTGTTTGCATTTGAGGTCTCTGCTGAGACTTTAGTGCTCTCTTTGAAGCGACCTTTGTGTCTGGCTTCATTTTGACGTCATTGAGCATAGGTAGTTGTTGGGTGAGATCGTCGTCCGCCTCAGAGTACTGGGTGAAGTCCAGTAGGTCATTGTCAAAATCTTCCACCAGCCTGTCCCTGGTAGACTTCTGGCCCATATTGCGATGCCCCTGAGCCAGAATTTGTCTGAGCATTTTGGCTTCCCCCCGGTACTCATCGCGTTCGCGCATGAGCTCTCGGATTGTAGTCTTTGCCTGATCGAGTTGTTTCTGCATTCGCGTGAGGACATTAACGACCTGGTTTTCATTGGAGGAGGGCCGCATCTTTGGAAGCTCTATAGCACCACCTCCCACAATTTGTGAAGTATTTGGAATGTCGGGAAGAATGTATGATTGTGTCGGAGCAAATCGTGAGGGCTTCTTTGCGCGCAGAGGCGGAGTATACATCACTTGATGGTCGCCGATGAAAGCCTGAGAGCTATGGATGCTGTCGAAGTCCGATTCGGCAAGAGGAGCCATATGAGCCATTGTGGGCTGCGAGGATATTTGATGTTCTTGTAAGGGCTGCTACGGGTGCGGAGAAAGAACGAGCAAACACAAAACATTTGTTGACATTCGTCGCCAAGCTAGGACAAGCCCCATGACGCTAATACAAGTTTGGAGTAAACTACTGACACTTTTCTCGATCTGACCCGGAAAAGTCAGTCGACCTGGTTATAGAATCTACTCATCTTCCATTCCAAGTGTTGTTGGCACCCTCGTTATAGCCTTCACACTAGCCATACCCGACAGCATCTTGCTCTGGCCTGTCTCGTAATAATGCTCTCAAGAGGAGAGAATTTCTTGTAGCCTCGAGCCACAATTTGGGTGACGATGCCAAAGCCTGAATTGCAAGTAAAATGCTTAAAGCACGGTTGTTCTGCGCCAATGGGTCGGACTGGACTTGTTGAGGGTCATACAAAATCAGTCCACCAGACAATCCAAAGCCCAATCATCGCGGTTTCGGCGGGCCAACCAGACATCTCCTGATCAATTTTTCAGAAGCTGATCCATTCTCGTAAGAACATTGTTCAAATGGACAGTGCTGCTTTGTCAGTATCTCGCTTCCTGGCTAGCAGGACGATTGCAGGTACATCAAGCCCAAATTTGAGCATCAGAACACATAATGGGCGCCCAGAACAATTTCTCTCTGGATTAGAGCAACGGCTAGACGAACGTTTTGTGGCCCATGAAAGCCAGTAGCGCCTTTACTTCTGCAACTCTCTAGAACATGCGAAGAGATGGGTGGTTTCAATGACTTGCCGCTAAATGGCCATCTATTGTTAGGAATCCGGCATTGGTTCTATCCGGACGTAGTAACAAAAATTGGCGGCGACTTTCACCGTCTGAGTCAATACTCATCTTGGATGATGTTATATGCGTGTGCCACCTGGCGGCATGAGAGCTTCGGTCCCACCGACCAGTCCCGGGAATAAGTATTCCAGAATCTTTCAACCCTTTTTGAAAGTGGCGAGCAGCTCAATCTCTGGAGCTATTGCAACCACGCTGAGAGATTCGATAACATCATATTGAGCTGCGTTCGTAAGAGGACCGATTTACGAATAAGTAACGAAATCCTGTGAATATCACAAACTGATAACTTGGATACAGAAGTAGAAGATCTTGCAATGGGGGATTGGGGCTGTGTCGGCGGGAAAAAACACGTGCGGTTGGAGGCGGTTGCGTAGCGTCAGCGTCAGCGTCAGCGTCAGCGTCTGTAGCACGACGCAGCTGACGACGTTGCCGAGAAGCAGGCTAACAGGTTTCCTCAGCAGGGTCGCTCTATGCAACTTTTTGGGTCGACCGCACCTCAGTTGCAAACCTCGCTTCCTTCCCAACTGTACTTCATCCAGAAATAGTCGTTTGTTGCTCCTGCGCATCCTGCCCGCTCGCCGTCTCCCGACCATTTGCGTTCCTGCCGGCGCTTTGCCTGAAACATATACTAGGCCATTACCTGAACTCAGGCCTTCAGCTGGAATCAGCGCTACCAACAACCGAAATTCTCCACAATGCATTGTTTGCGATTTTGCAACTTCTCATGACATATGCGAGCAACGCTCTAAGATCGAATCCTCTCCAGTATGCATCTTCCAAGTCCGCTTCGCCCCTTAGCGGCACGTGCAACGTCAACCGGCTCACAACAGCCTGACGGCCCTGACAATGCCGCATTCATAACCGTCAGTAATGCCTGAAAAGCTTTTCTGCGCAATCTTTGGCTAATCGATGCAGGTTGGCATTATCGTTCTACTGCTTCTCGCCTCTACAATCATAGTGTACACAATTCTTCGTCGCCTCCGATCTCAAAATCGCAAACCTAAATACATTCCAACTTCTTTTCTCAAACAGAGATGGTACTCATGGTCCCCACGGACCAAATATGGCCAGGTTGTGTCCAATGAGCGAACTCACAACCCTTCAAGAAGCCTCTCCACAACCAATACTTCCTACAACCCTACGAGCAATGACACAGAAGATACAGCGGCTACGGCTGCAGCGGCAGCTGGAGTCGATCGTAATACTAGCGTTCGTAGCGTGATGACGTTGCCTGCTTATTCCCAATCACCAAAGGAAACCGAGCAAGTCATTGGTCGAGAGGGTGAGAGGGCAGGCATGGACACCGTAGTGGAATTCCCCGAGGATCCGGCGGAAGAAGAGGCACGAAGGGAAGAAGAGATGGAGTCTTTATACCAAATACGACAAGCACGACGACAAGAAATCGCTGATCGGGAGCAGCGGCGACAGGAGCGGAGGGAGGCCCGCGCAAGAGGCGATTGGGTGAGACTGGAGCAGCTGACACGAGAGTCCAGAGCTAGGGCGGCAGCTGCAAGGCTTGGAACAACATCGGCGAACGGCTCCAGCACCAATATCTCAGCGGCCACCTTGCTTGCGGAACATCAATCTCGCGGAAGAGAGCGAAGGGTTTCGGCAGTTACTTACGCCTCTCTGGGACGCGTGCGCCACGACGGCACACGGCTCCGCGCTAATAGCGACGAGTCGGAACGTGGGGCCCTCCTTGGTGGTGCAGCACCCATGGGTGAGGGCGAAAGACAAGGGCGCAATCGAGCTGATTCTGGTGCATCTTCATTTATTTCAACTCTCCCTCGGCCTCATTTCCGCGATCGGTCTGCTAGCTCTATCCTCAGCGTTTCGACAACAGCCTCTGAACTCGAAAACCAGTCAGCAGCACGGCCAACACCACCCTCGACAAGAGATGGTGCTGCAAGTGTCCGGGGGCCAAGAACTTCTGACGGTAGCGATCCAGCTGGTACTGGTACCTCAGATTCCTCGCCGACCGCTCCAAGGTTTACGCCAGAGGCCAGCACCGGGTCTGATGATGTTGGAGAGTCAAACATTCCTGTTTCGGCCGGCTCTGAACCACCAACGTATGAGCAACTAGAATGGGGTGATGCGCCAGCATATGAATCTCCCGTGTCACCTATCAACGATGGCGACCGTGCTGCGTCACCTAATCTAGACCCACTTATCCATCAGCAGTCAACTACATCTCCTACTATTGCACAACCTGGCAGCCAACAATCTAGTGGGCTAGCCCGAGCACCCAGCAGAGCTCCAAGACTGCCGGTGTTTGAGTCTTTACCAAGTATCAGCGTTGAAGGTGCCACGGAACCAAATACACCAGCTAGCGCAACAGATCATTGGCATGACGATCATGATAACTAAGAGTCGGGCGGGAAGAAACACATGGTATATTTGACGACGGATTGAGGCAATTGAATAATGAATATTAAGTTTCCAGGCACGTCTTTGGATGACAGCAGATGTCCATCTGCTGTCCAAGAGTATTCCTTGGTTCTATTGCGTTCATTTAGCGAGGCGTTGGAAACCTGTACATGGTGGTAGGTTGAAGAATCTGCACAATTAAGCCTATATAGCTCACAGTTTAGAGCGACGAGTAAATTTGCACAAAAACTATTTGTCCTACAAATCGGGAAGAGCACTGTAAGAATTCTAGGTGAACGCTAAAGGCGCAGTGGCAGACTTGTCAGGAGAGCAGTCAACGAGCAGCCGAACGAGGGGACAAATGCCCTCTCAAACCATTGATAGACTCAACGGCACCAGGCGACAACGAGCATCATTGTGGGAGGATGGCTTTGTCTGAGCGCGTTAGTGGGCTCCAACACGGAGCAAACAGGGACGGGGTCAGGTATGGAAGACGCTTTGCTCTCGCCCTTGAAGCGGCACGAACTGACTAACACCCACGCTTCAGTGTGTAATGAATGGGTGTTTCACAATCTGTGCAAAATAGAACAAGGCCATTAAGGAACGCTAATGTATTCCTTTGACTGTCTATCTTCTGGTACTTTATACTTCTTGAACTCTGATGCTGCCAGTTCTATTGGCTCACATCAGGTTGAAGTATCTCACTGCATTGTCAGCTATGGGTATATCGGTCGTTCTGGCTCGCATACCCCCGGAAAGAATCTAGTATCTAAGCCTTGCACGAAGGAGGGAGTGAAGTGGGCAGTCTGAGGCCAGGTGACTCGTCTAGGGGGGTTGAAAATAGGTCCAGAGTACCAGGAAGGCAACCTCGATCAGTGCGCGCATATGTCAGTCATGTGCTGTAGTCAGATAGCCATAATCAGAGCCCTTCCCGAAATGACTAGTAAGGGGTAGTCAGGCCAATAATAACCACGGGGAAGGCTGGCGGGGCTCCGGAACGTTCGCATTGGGAAGGAGGTAAGCGGGATGTACGAAAAAGACCAGATCTTCCATCCTGCAGAGGAAAGGGGAGAGCTGCTAGTGGATGAAATCGCGGGATTGTCTGCAGGAAGATATTATCGAGACCACCGATTGTCTCACACCCCCCTTTGTCAGATCCGATAGCACGAACCTTCAGATTACCCCGCCCTAGCTGCTTTCGACATTAAAGTGGACAGAAAATCCAAATTCCCGGCGTTGCTGTTTGGCTACAGCCAACTGTTAGACAGACAATTACTAATGCACCCTTGCAATCGGAGTTGACAAAGGGGCGTAAAGCGTGGTGGGATGAGGGCATCATCAAGCAGTGGGAGGGAGGAACTGGGGCGTAGCTTCTTATTCCGATGGCCGGCGTGCCTTTAATGCGCTTGTTTCATACGTTGAAAGAATCACAGGACCCTGAGAGCCTCTCCAACCTTTTATACGTTTCAGATGACTAATCTGACTACGGCTATGGCTATGACTATAGCTAGCCATTGTCAGAGGTCCCTCTGCGGCTACGACTGTGACAGTTGCGAACACCAACCTCAATAACGTCCATTACAACTTCATGCATGACATTAGCTTGCTTTCTCTACTTTCAATCCGATAAATTCATCGCATCTAGTCTGTTTAGTTAGTGATCTTTTCCACAACAGAAAGCGGTTTACGAGTGAAAGTGTTTTATCACAAGTTGTTCTCAATCCCGGTTCTTCTGCTAGTCTGAGTCAACGTCCTACCCAAACAGCATTCCCAGGTCAGAGAGGCCAGAGAATTAATCTCAGAGAATGCAGAGATGTTTCCTCTTGAAGGACAGTGAATGGCAACAAAAATGATGTGCGTTAATTCAGGCGTACCGCGGCCTCCTTACGCCATCTACGTCTAGACGCGTCATTCGTCGAAAGCGCGAGAGGTGCCTGCCCCTATTTACACACCTCCGCGGTCACTCTCCACTAGAATAAGACATCCTCCAGCTCCGCATTCATGAAGAACCTCCAAATCGTGTTACCCCATGGTGTGGTGCCATACCCCTTTCCTGCGTCTCGTGCCTTCTCTCCGCCTAATCCGCACAATTCGATCATGGAGAATCCCCCTACCGGCGCAGACGAGACGTCCGATCAGTCTGCAAATTCATGAAAGCATTTGCCACTGTCAGCAAGGTGGAAATCAGTGTCGCCGCAGCTGAGCATCTTGAAGGCGGCACTCGTATCGCGGCTCCAACGACGACTTTCACACTGGAAGAGGAGAATCGAATCATCCAGTTACTGAACTGGCATATAATGCCGCTGATCTTCCTCTTGTTCTCTTTGAACGTCTTGGGCCGCTCGAATCTCGGTAACGCCCGTATTGTTGGCATGGAAAGGATCTCAGTCTCAGCGGCTAGCAGTATAATTGGCTTGCGACCGTCTTTTATATCGCGTGAGCAGCTTCTATGCGCAATCTGCTGGCGTGGCCAGTTCGAGCCCAGAGCCTATTGGTGGCCCAGAAGCTTACACGTGAAATCGATGATCTCGAATCAGACATCTTTTCTCAGTGGACCCAACTTGGCTGGAAAGCTTTCAAACCCCGCCGCTGGGTAGCATTCACTGTCTTCGACTGGGCATAATCTCGACCCCTCAATCCGCAGTGACTAGCTAGGCAGAACTAGTGATATGCTGCGTCAGTTTGGAGTCGAAGCCATGTATGGCCCTGGCATCCCTCTCTATCTGTCTTAATCAGCCCGCATGAGAAGCTTGGCCTAAGAACTGATATGTTCATCTCCGGTGCCGCATTAGCGAATGCCTACAGTGGAGCCCCAGCTTACGGTATCGCTCAAGCAAAAGCCAGCATAGGGCCGTGGCGGGTCTTGTTCATCGTTGATGGCGTGCAGACTTGTCTCATCGCGGTCCTGGTGTGGACTGCTATGGCGGATAGTCCAGCAACCGCATACTTCTCGAAGGGCAGAGATCGAAATCGCAATTGAGCTGAGCTTGACGGAGCATGGAGGCAGAGAAACGACGGGTCTGCGAGTGAGCAGCTCTACTTGACTATCGAAGCAATCATCATCCATCTTGAGCATTGGCCAAAGAAGCCAGTGAAGAAAATCTTTTGCTAACAAATTGGTCAGGCTACCTCCCGGCATTGATGTACTTTGGATGCACCGTTCGCTCCGCTTCTTTACTCTTCGTCCCAACTATCATATCTGAGATGGGTGCCTTCATCACCATCCAGTCCAACGGCCTCTCCGCCCCGCCTTACCTTTTATGTTGGCTCATGGTAGTCCTCGTTGCATTTGTATCGGAGCATCAATATCCGCGGCCCCTTCATCGTTGGCCCAGCTCTAGTCGCGGCGGTAGGCTATATACTACTTGTTACTAGTATAGCTGTGGCGGTAAGATACTTTGCGTTCTTCTTGTCGGTACAAATCTTCATCGGCGTGACATTGGTACTGATGTGGGTCGGCAACGCATGCGGCGGACTCGAAGAGAGGTGGAGCACTGGCTATATTGGCGACAGACAGTTCGGACCTGTCCTTAGGGACGAGACACACCGTATTACCGCAAGGCGATATAGATTTCGTACAGAGCGTATCTCTTAGCATTTACTTATACGGTAGTACAGAGCTTTATCTTCTAGAGGACGAACAAGAGGAGAGATCGGAAGTATGGCAAGGATAGGGACTGGGCTCATTTGGATCGGAGCTGGTATGAGAAGCAACAAAGGTTCCGCTATGCAATTTGAGCTCTCGAAAGATCCTTAAAATTGGTAGTATTCTTAAGCAGCCTCCACTGGACAGAAGATGCCTTATTCACATCACATCTCTGATTTCGGGCTTGCTGAGCTCCGATCAATGTCACTCCCGCTCGCCTTGGTGAGGACCGATTGATGAGTACCCAGCGAGACCAGGCCACTACGCCCATAGAACGTCCTGATAGTGTGTGTTCCAAGTCTTGCAACTTTGATATCTGCGCATCAAAGCATGTCATTCACATATTGGGCCGGACATGCCAGATTCCGAGGCTCGAGACCGCCATGACGCACACCTCGTAGCCTGCTACAAGCTCCGCGAACACCCACAACCGATTCCTGGTAGCAGAGAGTCGCAAATCTCTTGTAGTGATCACAATGCTGGTGGATTGACCCCATCGGAGCTCTGTAGCTCGTTTTCTTTTCTATTTTTCAGAAGCAAGGTCCGGTTTCCGTTGCCCGTACCAGTTCACCAGATGCGATCGCTGAGCAATCGATTGGATACTCTAGGATTCCCTTGCGATCAATTCTGCCACTCACTTTTCGGGCGCATCAGGTAATCGTTCAATAACGTACTTTCCCCTGGCAACACTCATGATGGGCACTCCAGGCACTTTTCGTATCCGGCGTTTGAGGTCTCTGTCGTTAGTGGCGACTATGTAGATCTTGTGCTTCATGATTCTGTCCACGATGCAGTCGTCGGCGTAGACGCCCTTGTGGTCGCATTTCAGCCGTTCCCAACGTTCGTCTTTGGCGATCCTCAGCGCTATTCGGTACCTCGAGCCAAGTTTCTCAAGTTCTCCCATAACGCAACTGTTCATCCCATACGATCAGTAATGTTACCTTCAACGTTGCAAATCAGCAGGAGAAATGAGACAGTAGAAGTTGAGCGGCAAACGATGCGATCTCCAAAGATTCTATGAAAGGTGTCGTAAAAGCACGAAATTGTAATCCAGCTCATAGATGAGGTTCAGACTCACTCTGTGATGATAGGTATGCATTTCGCATAGAGGCAGTCCATCATCGTTGGCAGAAGCTCTAGCTTTCTCTTAACCGAGTGGCTCAAAAAGCTCGTGTCCACAAGCACGCTGTATGGAGGTACAAGTGCAGTGTTGTACTGGAAGAAGAGTGATGAAGAAACCTGAGGGCTGACATATTATCAGCAAGAGAAAATCGTGAGGCCTTGAGTTTCTCACATCTCACGAACTACGTCGTCGCCCTTGGGTTTTGTCTTTTCCTCGCCCTTGAGCTGGTTTTTCTTCAAGCGTGCATCTCTTTGGCCTATGATGCGCTTTACCTGCGCAAACTTGCGAGTCTTCTTCTGTACCCCCATCTGGATCACTGCATGTTCGTCGTGACTTTGTTCGCGGCCTCTGAAATTTCTGAGACATTTGGCCGGCCCTAAATTTAGCGTCCGATATGCAACGCCACGCACGCCGATTTGTCGCAGCCAAGGCATTCCTCACCAGCCCACCCCTTCAATCTTCAAGCATTCCTTTCCCAGAAACAGCACCCATTACCTCAGCAGACAGTGTCTTCAGAGCAGGCTCTGCGATCCTCCACTTGATCGCTACGCTGAGGACTCACCCCTACCTTTTTGACAGTTGAGGTTAAAACACACCAGGCTGGGACGCCAGACCCGGGTTTGCGTACCCAGTTTGCACGACTCACGCAGAACTATAAAACGATCAAGAGAAGTGTCCACAGATCTCTGCTGGCTGGAAACACAAACAGGACCAAGCCGAAGGTCACCCTTTGCCAAAATGCAATCCTCACGAGCACGTCGAATACCGGCGTCTGCCCTTCTTCTCATGGCCATACTCGGAACGTCCACCGCAGTGGCCCAGTCCACCGGTCTACCCACCCTCAGCAGCACAGGCAATGTAGCGATACCTACCGCAACGTCAGCTGCCGCTACGTCAGCAGCATCGTCTGATTCATCTGCAACAGACTCCGGGAGCGGTTCTGGAGATGCCACAAGCGCCACCTCACTACCTGCGCTTTCCTCGGATTCTAGTTCGGCCTCGACGACTGGAACCCTGCCAGCGCTATCCACATCTCTACCGGCTCTAACAGGATTTCCCACCCTACCTGGCGGTTTCAATTACCCCCCTCCTACCGTCCCACCAACGGCAAATGCGCCGTATCTGCAAGCGTCAAATCTCCCACAAGACACGGTCTTCATCATCGTGGGAGCTGTGATCGCATTCACCGCTCTTATGATCCTTGCATGGCGAATCTTGGTTGCCTGGAGTATAAACAGATCAGTTCGGAAAACTGCCAGTACAGGCTACGGTCACATGGGTGATTCAAAAGGAGGACGAAGGGTGTCATCAGGGTTAGGGTCGTACGGGGGAGCGCCAATGGGTTCGTCGATGAGTCTAGAAAAGCTCGGCACAGGAAGCAGAAATGGGACGTCCAATTCAAGGTGCCAGACCCCCGATGCAAGTCTCTTTTTCTCGCCTACAGCAGGGGCCGGGACACACACATACAACAGCAATCGCACCTCGACTTACCTTCCTTCGGGTTATTACAACGCGGGAACTGCGGCACCAGGTGGGGGAACAGGTATGACAACAATTGGAGGAGGTGGAGATCGGGGGTCGAAATTTCGCCGTCAATCAGGCCCGATGATCACCGCAAGAGCAATTGACCCAAGTCCGCCAGAATCTCCTGACACCAGACCCTCCACGGGTGGCGCATCCATCGGCGATTCCCGAAGCACTGTCAATCTGGTCCCGGCGAGTGATCGAACACCCAGCACATATCTAGATGATTTGATGAGCAGCCGTGTTCCGATCATACCTGAACATGGTTATGCTGAGAATAGAGGTAGTTTTGGTCGAGATCGCGATATTCGGAGGTACTAGGAGGTTAACCTTGATTTTCTAGGGGTTGGTTTCGTCACTGGCATTGCATAGCTCTGGCGTTTGCGGACTGGATCGGCTTGGTCTATTTACCTCCCAAATGGAGAATATAATGTTGTCCATGCTACTATTATTGACGTGGAGTGATTCTATCCAGTAGCCGCAACGCTTTAGCATGTCGCTTTACAATACGAAGAGGGCTGAAACTTACGATGGCGCCCTCCGCCTGTCCGTGATGGCCACCAATTCTAGACCCTCGTATTCATCCTACGCCGCAAACCTTCAACGCCTATCTCAAACCTACGCAAACCACTGCACAATTGCCATGATTCATGCGAGACCTAATATCGCGGATTCCTCACTTGGAATCTGGAAAGGATGCGCTAACAGCAGTCCTACCTCAAATTGGACTATGTCGTGCCATACATTTGACAACAATACTCTTCGCATGAAATCTGATGTGGATGTTTCAAAGGTGTGTTGCTATAACCTCCCCAGCGACGCGAGCTCGTCGCTTTCGCCAGCAAAGATGTGCGGCGGATTTTTATGCCCGACGATCAGAATACCAACACTTCGAACATCGTTACGTTTATGATGATCCTCTTTCCGGGCGTTGGTAGGACTTTCATCCTCCCGGATCCAAAAGTCTATGAGGATTTGTTGTTGTGGCGTCCAAAATAGAATCATAATGTCACAGTGTCAAATGGCATCATAACTCCTTGAAACTTGTTGGTTAAGGTCCTGACCTGGGATGGCCCCCTGGGATCCCGGCTGTCAAGTCTTGGCAGCCCCAGACCCTAGCAACGTCGCATCGTTCAAGAGAAGCTTCATTGTTCAAGAACGTGTTCACCACTCCGCAGTTGTCGAGCCACGCATATGTCGGCTTGATGGGATATATGACTATTGCGAATTCGCTCTATCACGCCAGCGATATAACTGACACAGTTTCCACGTCGGCGACAAGCATGGCAAATCGATTTAGTAATCAAGACGTGGCCCCCATCCACATAGATGTCCCCCCAGCGCCAGTGATTATACTCGCCGGCGCACTTCTCTTGGTCTTGATTCTGCTCAACCTATAGCATCGCATGATACTTTGGGAGTCCTCGAGTTTTGCACTATTACTTCACGGGTTAAAAGGCTGGCATTAGGATGAACTAGGTGGAGACAGTTGTAGCCAGATCGAACCGACACTAAAAGAATGCGCGTGAAGCTGCATCGAAACCTGAACGGGGAGCTGAAGTTTGTCCAGTGTTGAATGGCTTTCCAGGGATATCGACGTAATAATACATACATTACATTTCAAGAAACTTGGATAGGCGTTGTCCATTCTTTCGAGAGCACAAGCAAAAGCCAAGTCGGGAGTATATCGCGTATGTACCTTGCGGTCTCTCGGGCTGCTACAGGCTCTGTCCGGTAACCATCCTTCATAACCTTCCGGATTCAAGATGTCATTAAGGAATGGCGTTCTTGACCACGCACAGCGAACACAAATCTAAGGCGATGGCGGTGTGATTCAACTGGTTGATCTGCAGTGCATCACCTGGGCTCATCTGTCACAGTGATCATTATACACAACCACTCCGGCATCGCCACAAGCACACTCGTCTGCTCTTTCATTTGCCTCGACGGCACAATGCCAACGAATAAACTAGCTAAGTATGGCCTCAGCGATGATTTCTCTGATTCTTCCGTAACATGGCCTGCTGTCAAGATCCAGGCATACCACAATTCGGCGGAATACGAGGGACCTCTTCGCGATACCAGATGTTCCTTTTTCGAGATAAATCCCAAGATTCTCAACAAGCGTCTCGGCAGGTCGAAGAAAATTATGCCTTACAGAGCTAGCTTTGTCAAGCCACAACCCGACGCGATTTGGGAGAAGGTTACAGCTCCTTTCAATTACCAAGGGGAGGAAAGTTTGTTGTCTCTATCCCCGAGCCCCGAGACAAATCGCAAAGTTCACATACTGATGGAATATAACCGACAAAGTGGTCGCAAAACTCATGTCGAAATGGAATACTCGACTGCCCTGAAAGCACTTGCGGCAAAGGGCATCACCCATCCGCCGAAGAAACCGTCACAACGAACGTCACTACCACCAGTCGGGCGCAATTCTCGTGTCACCAAGACGAAGCTTGTGAAGCAGGAGGACGCATTCGATCGACCTCTATTTGACAGTGTTGTGCCATGCGGCGTAAATCTCGTTTGGATGTCAAATCTTTAAGCTCCTCGCACTGGGTCTAACACACTTGATAGAAATGGGACGGTCATATCTGTAGTGGTACTACACATCCTCTCCGGAAGTCACTGATACCGCCGCCACCACCAGATGCTCCAATCACAAAGACGAACGAACCTGCACCCATCCTTCAGTTGCCGAATGAGCTCCTCAAGATTGTTCTCAATTTCGAAGCTCCGGAGTACTTAAACACGCGAATTCTTCTCAGCATCACCCACACACTCTTCGTCATCGTTCTGAGACGTACCTTCCGCTCCAAGAGCTTCTGGTTCTATCCAAACTGGGACGGCTTTTACTACCCTCTCGACAATCATCGCGACTCTTTCCTCTTATGTCAACCAATGGCCGATTACATACCTAAGGACATGCGTTACTGCCGAATCTGCGACATGTGGAAGCACATTGAGCCAAACCACGAAAGGCGCAAGAACAACAAGACAAGGAGGGACCATCTTGGGCCAGAACCAAGGAGGACGGGAGATCATTACGACATGTCCGAGGCCTGTCGTGATTGTCTGGATGTGACCAGGAACATGCTAGCCAGGGACATGACATAAGGAAGTGCGACCATAGACTATGTACCAGATTTTATTTGGAAGCAGTGAGGCCATATCGAATTTGAGGGCGGACCAGGGCTGATGACTGGAGTCCGGTAAGGGCGGATGTAGATTATTCATGTATGAGGACGAGCACGTTTCAAGGTGTTAGCATTGAACCTTCAGTCATGGCTCAGTTTCGTCTAAGAGAATTCTATCAAGCCATCTCCTGCTATGACCTTCCTCGTTTCATGTTACCAAGCTCTCCTAGACATTCTCTTTTCTCCCCACCTCCACATTCTCAACCTGCTCCATCCTCGCATCAAGCGCTGCCTTCTCATCCTCCCGTGCTGTCTCCTCGTTCGCAAGCTGCTTCCCAAATCAGCCTATCTGCCACCATTTCTGTTTGAACAACAAGTCCATTCCTTCCAAGCTTCGGCTAGCAATCTCAGGGATGAAGGCCCACCCCACAAGCCTCCAATGGCGGTGATGACGGTGAAGAACCATAAGGTGCCGTTCGGGCTGAGGCCGCCGGCCGAGACATTGAGTAGCATGGAGGGCATGGAGCGAGAATTGCGGTACTAGTTGACGAAGTAAAAGCACATTACCATTGAGCTGGACATGGCGCGGATGCGGAGAGGGTAGACCTCTGCGTTGAGAAGGTACTGGATGCTGTTCCCTGCGCTAGTGAGTTAGCCTTGCTTTTTCTTCTTGCGTAAAGCGAACATTTACAGCCAATCGCCCGCCCAAAGCCGGAATGTAGATCATGACAATGGCGCCGGTGGCGGCGTGTTGTTGACTTGGCATGAAATGTTCTTCCTTCACTGAGTTGTGGTATCGCGGTCAGGAATGCATCGATGCACATCATTGAGATCGTCTGGAAGGTGATGCCGATGCCGAGAGAGCGCTTACGGCCGATTACGTCGACGAGGAAGAAGGCGCACAGGATCGCCGCGGCGAACTTGACCACGCCGAAGACGGCGGTGGCGAATAGTTTCTCCTAACAAGAAAAGACTTTGGTAAGCATGTGCCTGTAGAATTAGGATATGAAAAGTTGAGGGCAGAACTCACATTTTGGCTCTTCGTGCCGAGGAGGGCGAAGAAGTCAGGAGCATAGATGGGTGATGGACTGAGCTCCTGGCCACTGGCTGAGAAGCTGACTGCCAAGGCCAAGGTAGATGCGGTAGAAGTTGTTTGGCATCAGAAACATCTCTCGTAGGATGCCTCGGAATCCTTGACCCATAGTTGCTTCCTGCTCTTCCGCTAGCTGGTTCTGGATTTCGCCCGATTTCGTTCAGCACATATTCGTTGTCAGGAGGCAAGCGACGGATGCGGGTCATGTTGGCTACCGCGTGCTCAGCCTTGCCTCTCTTGATTAGATATCGGGGAGATTCGTAATTGGACAAGGAGAGGACGAAGATTAGGCCGGCAAACCTAACGTGGATCGAGGTTGGGAATAACCAGGAGCTCTTCGATGTCTGATCAATGTGGAGGGAGCTCCCCCACGACGCGAAGAATGCCACCACAATACCGATGTATACGGAACCACTGAAGGTGCAAGTGCAGAGGCCACGGACAGACTTTGGAGCAATTTCTGAAGGATACGCTAATGCGATGAAGCGCTGGCATAGACTTGTCCTAGTCGGCTATTGTTGGTCATGAAGATGGTGATTCCTAGAATCTAGATGAGACATAGTTGACGAGTTGCCCAAAGTCTGTCGATGCAGTGGGCGAGGATCTATCAAATCCGCTCAGTTAGTCATAATGTCTTAGGGCCTGATAGCCCGTGACGATGTTTCGTGTATCATCGCGAACTGTACGACAGGGACAACACTTACAAGGGCAAGGCCTGCACCAGCGATATTGCCAATCTGTACCATCGCCGAGACATTTCCTTTGATATTGGCATATGCTCTCTCGTCATCAGGATCGAGTCCAAGGAGATTTTGGAATTGTGGAGAGTTGAATGTGCCCGAGATGAGGCCTGCGTCGATGCCACGGGCAGCACCCATGATGCCGAAGCTGAAAACTGCGAACCATGATCGCCAGTTTAGAACTTCGTTGGAGTCATCCCCTGCTGACTTTGAAGACGTTTAAAGGGCTTCCACCTCCGCCGCCCATGCTGACCGTTTTTGGATATCGGAAATGAGTGTTTTTGCTTGCTTGAAAAGCGAGGATAGCGGACTAGATTAGAAGGGAAAGAACGAGCGTTGAAAGGCCGAGTTTCTGTGAAAAGTCGTTTCTCGAGAGCTTGGTAGGCAAAGGCTAGATGGGTGAAGGGCTGCTCTGACTGGATTCCGCTCCATTAATCGTTAGACGGGTTCTCGTCGCCCAGGCCGCCAAGAGAGTCAACAACTTCGCAAACTCCGCCCATCATATCTAATCATGTCTTGGAGATACTTGGCAGGTGCACTAATAGGTGAAAGTGAATGAAGCTGCGGTGTCTGAACTGGTCGCGAAAATCCTTGTCGACTTGGGTGGCAATCTTGAATGGTTGTATGTGCTTCGAAGCCAGCACAGCGCGCCGAGGCGAATCGAACGACACCGGTTGCTGGACGATGGGCACGTCGCAATACTCCAGCTTTGGATTAATTGCCAAAGCGACGGCATCCGATATCCTACGCTGTCCTAATATGCCTAGCCGGCAGCTGCTCAACTGTCCAAGGCACCAACTTGGCTTTTGCGAGCGCTGAAACGAAACCTATGTGGACGAACCCGAATCAACGAGAATTCCCTCCACAACTTTTCGAGAATATGGGGTTCTTGTCAATCCAGTATCTGGAGCACGCTCTGTCGGTAACACTTTCCTCACCCTGGCGGGCCGATGTTACGCTTCTTGATGGTACGCTACTTGATGTCACAGTCATTCTCAGTATTAGTTATGAAACTGCACATCCTTCCACGGCAGGTGGAGGTATCTCCACCTTACCGCCCGCCAACCGCTGTGGCTATGCTTCTCTCTTCCTTGCAGCACAACTGCGCCTATCCTGATACTTTCTCATATAGGTCATTCATCTGCGTCTCTCGGTTCGGATTCGAAACGTTTGGCTTGTACTGTGGCACATGGTAATAGTAATGTAAGCTTAGGCTAACCATGGAGAGTTCGGAGAGCGACCGAGTGGCTTGTTTTGATGGCAAACACATACAAAATCATGGGCGCGGGAGTAATTCACACCCTTGCTCTTAGCGCAAACTTACATTACTTTTCACCATGTACCACCGCATGACTGCGTTCGAGCAGAAGGTTTCCATTGGGCGAGAGGTAGCAGTTCTCAATGGCTGCCTAACCTGAACCAATCTTTCAGGGTGCCTTTGGAGTATTGACAGAGCGGGAAGCGGTGCCGTGAATGGGCAAAGTGATGCTGCTTAGGTGTCTCTAGTTGACATGAAAGGGCTGTCTTCCACAGGAGGAGATTTTGATA
>Ga0335072_10002040_pt1 | contig 31850 bp, 33 predicted proteins | sample Lox_Sample_21_FD_206725 | JGI IMG/M metagenome (GOLD analysis project Ga0335072, IMG submission 206725) | Soil microbial communities from Loxahatchee National Wildlife Refuge, Florida, United States - Lox_Sample_2.1 | ecosystem: Environmental > Terrestrial > Soil > Wetlands | place: USA...
AGACTTACCAGCGAGTTCGCCGAAAGAATCGATCTCGACGGTACACAAGATGAACGTATCGCGCAAGCTCGGCACGCGATACTTCCTGTTCACCTCCTGGTAGTCCTGCGAAGCGAGCATGGCGGCGAAGTGGTCCAGACTGGGATAATGCGCGAGCGCAACCTCGTCCCAACCGTCGGCCGCGGCAGACCCGCGCACGACCGACCCGACGATCTTGGCGTCGCCGCCGTGCCGGGCGCCGATGCGGTCGCCAAACGCGCGCCCGTACGTGAGGTAGTCGTCCTTGCGGCCGGGCCTGAACGCAAGCAGGTTCAGCATCGACACGGCGTGGGCGCGCGTCGCGCCCGCCTGCGCGCTGATCCACGACTGCAGCTCGTCGCTTAGCTCTAGGCTCTGCGAGCTCGTCGCCGTCAATGATCCCGTGCGGTCCGGAGGCTTCACCGTACCTGCAGGTGGGTTGAGAAGTTGTTCATTCTTGCGCGCGTAGTCCGCGAGCAGCCGCGAGGGCACGCCGATCGTTGCGGTCCATTGCGCGCTGATCTGCGATGCCGCCGACGAGGGGAGCGGCGTGTCGGCGGGTAAAATGAGCAATAGATCCCAATGGACGTTGTGGGCGAGCAGCGGCGCGGTCGATAGTTCGGTGGGCAGAATGATCCATCGCAGCACGCGCGATTGGGTAATGGGTCGTATGTCGTTGTGCCTCAGAGATTGGAGGAAGGAAGGCACGGAAGCATTGGAGCGGCTTAGTGCCAGCAAGTAGAGGTCGCACAGGGGCATATTGTTTTTAATGGAGGTCCGAGTTTGACGCCTACGAATGCAGGTATCTTCAATCCAGCACAACGGTATGTCAGAGGTGGTAGGATTATTGGAAGGAATGCAGCTGACGACAACCGCTGCGACCAGGCTCAATTGAAGGGCCCCATCTCATGCCGAGACCGGTAGAAGACGACTCAAGCTAACGTTATTGAGCATTCGGGTTGGGCGGATTTACGCAATGCAACCGAGAGGCTTTGCCATTGCCGCAGCGACGCCGCAGCCAAACCGCAGCAGTATGGCTTTGTGGTCCGCGTATTTTCTGGTGTTTTTGGTGAAGACATTATCGTACGCTGAACCACCACCACCATGCACTTGGGCGGCGCCGTTGTGAGTCGCATGAGTCCAGAGAAAAGCTTTTTTTTTGGCCTCTTTCCCTGCTGACATTGTTTGCGGCGAGTTTGCAATCTAGTCCGGGAGGCGAGAAAATTTGTTGATGTTGAGCCACTGCTGATCCAGTCTAGCCTTCAAGGTCCACAGTTTAGAAGTACGGTAAGTTTCGTTCCTGTGCCGTGAAATCCGGGTTGATGTGAATGCCAATTTGTTGTCTTTCCTGCCGTATCCCGATGATTGGCAATAATCTTCTCACTGCGCATGCTGAGACCACTCTGCTTTCAACGATCGCGCAACTTCAGCCAACGCGAGGCAAACAAAGTAAGGTATTCGCTCGCTACATAGTCACCGGTTTGGATTAGGCGAACATACCAACTGAGAAGGTCCATGAATGACGGAAGGGGAAGCAACGAATGCTTTGATAGCAATGTCCAACTGCAATGCTCTAAGTACAAGGATAGTAATGTACGACCAGGTTGCCAGACGACTCCCAGACAAAGAAGTGGGAGCAAAAGTGTCAGAGTGTCACTAGTACGGGGTGGAAAACGACATGCATTGAGCAGGAGATTGGATTGACGGGACCAATTGCAGCGGCCGCGAGGTAGACGTGTGGACGGAACGAACGGGGAACCGCAGAGGCGATGGGCTGTGGGCCATAGAGCGAGGCAGAACGGGGCAGGTGTCGCATTTGGCCCTCAGCCTCCGAGCGGAAAAGAACGAGGGAGGCAATGAGATAGTTCGCCTTGCGCCCAGGCCCTGATGATCCTGGAGCATCCCTGAGGGTGCGCGGTGAGTGGGCGGCACATCACCTCCAGGTCGGTGCCACAACGTGCTCGAAGCAAGCAACCACACTGGCCAAACGACCGTTGCGTCCGTTGCACGGAAAGCCACGGGCTCGCCGCTTTCCCATGCAAAACCGTGGGCTCTGGTGTCTTTCCAGAACGAAAGAGCTTTACCACACCATGTAGCTGGTAAACCTGAGCTCGTACCACGTCTCCACCGAGTGGGAGCGTCCAAATATATAGGGATCATGCCATTTGCGCTATCCATGCTTCGTACTGTTCAAGTCTCTCCCTCTTTAATACCCTCTGCATCATTCTTTCGAGAGAGTGCCAGTGGTCGTAGCAGCAACACCGCGATATCATGAGCACCCCTCACTACACTTCCGGCGGCAACGCTGCCTTCCACAACTTCCACAATGGTAAGCCCACCCACTGCCAGGAACGCCATTATGGTCGCTAACAAGCTCATGTAGACTACGCTCACGTACGATGATTCACTCTGACCTGAGAGATGGCCTTCCTGACTTGATTCCTGTGTAGATTGCCGATCCCAACGAGCGTCGTCGTCTTGCCCTGGCAGAAATCGACAAGGCGCCCTTTGGCTGGTGTATGTGACCTTTCCTCTACACTTTGGCCAAAATTTACTGATTCAATTCCTTCCAGACCATGTCCGCGCCATCATTGTCGCCGGTATCGGTTTCTTCACTGATGCTTACGATCTTTTCGCCATTGGTCTTATCATTAACATGCTCGGCGTCGTCTACTGGCTGAATAGCAACAAGGGCGCCGTTCCCAGCGATTCCGCTACGGCTCTCAAATCTGTGCAATCCGGCGGTAATGTCCTTGGTCAGGTCTGCTTCGGTATCCTCGCAGACGTTGTCGGCCGTAAGCGCATGTACGGTCTTGAGTTGATCATCATCATTTTCGCGACTCTCGCTCAGGCTCTCTCATCCAACAGCCCGTCCTTGTCCATTGTTGGTGTCCTCTGCTTCTGGCGCATTATCATGGGTATTGGCATTGGTGGTGACTACCCGCTTTCCTCCATTATCACCTCTGAGTACGTATTCGGCCAGTTCGACGCCGAGATTGAGCACGAGTGACTGACTCTCATCAGATTCGCGACCACCAAATGGCGAGGCGCCATGATGGGCTCTGTCTTCGCTATGCAGGGTTTCGGCCAGTTCACCGCCGGTCTCATCACTCTCATCGTCACTGCTGGCTTCAAGAAGTCGCTTGAGACCGCCACCAGCTACAAGACCTGTTCCGGCGTTTGCCAGCTTGCTGCCGACAAGATGTGGCGTGTTATCATCGGTTTCGGTGCGGTTCCAGGGTGCATTGCTCTCTACTATCGTCTGACAATCCCCGAAACCCCCCGCTACACCTTTGATGTCGCCCGCGATGTCATCAAGGCCGGCTCCGATATCAAAGCTTACGTTGCCGGCAAGCCCGAGGGTATTCCCAACGAGGTCGAGCGTGTCCAAGCAATTCAGGACGACCGCGACCGACTTGAGATTCCCGAGGCCAGCTGGGCAGATTTCTTCCGTCACTACAGCAAGTGGAAGTACGCCAAGACCCTCATTGGCACCGCTGGTTCTTGGTTCCTGCTTGACGTTGCTTTCTACGGTCTTGGTCTGAACACTCCCGTCATTCTCAAGCAGATTGGCTTCTCGACCGGCCCCAACGTCTACAGGCTGTTCTGGAACACCGCTGTCGGCAACATTATCCTTGTGTGCGCTGGTGCTATTCCGGGTTACTGGTTCACCGTTGCTTTCGTTGATACTGTTGGCCGTAAGCCAATCCAGCTTGGTGGCTTCATCATCCTCACCATTCTTTTCTGCATCATCGGTTTCGGTTTCCACAAGATTGGTGAGAAGGGTATTTTCGCTCTCTACGTCATTGCTGAGTTCTTCCTGAATTTCGGTGAGTTCCGGCATTTATTGATTGTTTGCGCGTGATTTCTAATGATTCTCAAAGGCCCGAACTCCACCACCTTCATCGTACCCGGTGAATGCTTCCCAACCCGCTACCGTTCAACCTCTCACGGTATCTCGGCAGCCAGTGGCAAGGTTGGCGCCATCATCGCGCAGGTCGCCCTTGGTACTCTTGATACCCGCGGCGCCACCCCGACCAACACCACGCCTTGGCTCAACCACGTCATGCAGATCTTCGCGCTCTTCATGTTCTGCGGTATCTTCACGACACTCCTCATCCCCGAAACCAAGCGCAAGACCCTTGAGCAGCTCGCTGGTGAGGTGCCAGGCACTCCTGAGTACGACCCGGAGCTTTCGGGCCGCCGCATCATCGAGGACCCATCCAAGACCATTGAAGTCGCTGAGAAGGATCTCAACGGCGACGCAGCTCACGCCGTGTAAATGGAACGTTGCATTGTTCTGCTTTAGGTCTGGGGTTTAAACGTTGGCGGTTTCTGCCCTTTGGCTAGGTGCTTGTGATTTGTTGATACACCAGACACTCATCTTTCAAATCTGTCGTTTGATTTCCATAGACTTCATGAAGACGAGATTGTGCATATCTAAGAGCCTTTTTCCGTTCCCGAGCTTGTGATGCCATTGTGAAAGCACTGCGTGAATATATCGAACCTCACCCCGTTTGGCACGTTACCAGTGGTGAGCCATTGATCCCGTACAGTTGAGCATATGGAATCAGATACGATCCCATCGTCCAGTGACTACCATGGTGCCGTCCCGGACCCACCAGCCGTAATTCTCGCCGCTTTACTACCTCATGTTCACGGTAAGGAGCCGGTCACTTGAAAACGCACTTAACCCGAGTACCTTACCTTTGAACCTGGCTGGCCATACCATGTACGAAATTCGTCAAGCAGCTAACAACCCCCTTCAACCAGCCCAGCTGCAAATTAATCATCTAAGGCTTGTGAAAACAGGTTCCATTTGCAACAGCTGCCTCATTGGTAGTAAGCAGCGCACCCTCCGGGGCAACCCGCGAGACAACGGTGCTGGAGTACATGGTCCCGCCCATGTCCATGTCTATGAAAAATTTGAGTAACTAGGCGGCGAGGCTTCGTTTTGCCATCAGCTGGCGATCGAGACCGCAGCGTATACTTCTCGCTGCTGCCTCGGAGGCTGCTTATCCTCCAGGCCACTTTGGTTCTCGCTGGGCATTGCCGTCTCACTCAGACCCGAATATACGGGCAGCGGAATGCGGCGACCGGTTCTTTGCCACCCCGGCGGCCTGAAGAGTGGCTGGAGGGAGCAGATGCTTGGGCTGCGTCCGGAGATGAGAGGGGGAGCAATGCAAAGGCACGCGACCTGGGCGGCCGTCCCGACGACAGGTGATAATGCGGTTGCGAAGGAGCGCGCAGTCGGACGCACAAAAAAGCAAAAGCGTTTTTCCAATAACAGCCTCCCGCTATGTCCGCCGATCGCAGCGAGGATGCCGCTGGGTTTGGGAAGCCCAGTTGATCCCGGCGGCGGCGTCTTTGCGCTCCTGCAGTAGCCCCGAGCTCCCCCCGTGAGCGATGGTGCCGCATTGCGCGCGCGACCACAAAAAAGAGAAAACGGCCGGCTTCCCGTTCCTCCAATTCGAAATCTCCGCGAGTGCGTCTGGTCCTTTGATTCGCGCGCCGTAAAATGCCTCTGCAATGGGCTAGCATGGCCCCCAAGTGGCGCCGACGGGGGATAACTCCGAATGGCGTTGCGCTATCTTGGGCAGGGGACGGAGTAACAGAAGGATCAGAAACGCGGCATCTTTGAAGCTGTGTTTCCAGCTATACAGGGACCCGCGAGCGTTGTCAACCAGGGCCAGCCCATGCGTGAGATATAGAATTCATAGGGATTGATTATGTTGTTTGGGAGGTTGGCTGAATCGAAGCGGAAGGTGATCAAATCCTAGTACTGTAGAGTGGACGGACCACACATGCAATTGAATACCGCTTCGTTACTAAGGTTTCTTGGTCTACTCCGTACCTGTACCTTCACCATCTGCTCTGCTCGTGCAGCAGTGAACATGCCTCCATCGTCCACAGCTACAGCTACTCTTGGACACTCGTAGGCCGGCATTGGACTGCATAGCCCGAAGAACGGGAATTGTAACCTTCACGAGCTTAAGCTCCGATTGCTTACGGATCGGTTGGAAACATCGAGAGAAGTTAAAACTCCAACAGTCCGTAAGCAGAGCGATGATTGGCACAAGAAGATTGCACAGCCTCAGAGCTGTCAGCCACGGTGTTCAGCCACAAGGGGCTTAACCGCTTGGAGTGATGTCTGTGGCGCAAAACTTCGGGCGGAGGTTCGTTTTACGAGGGCAAAGATGAAGAAAACACGGAGGGAGTCGGAAAAGATGACTTCCGACGTCGAGACCATTGTCGGTGAGAGGTGGCGAAAATATGCACTCTTTTGCCTGGATTTGCTTCACCGAACATCAAGTGAAGGAAGACGAAGCCGGAGTGGAGGCAGAGCATGTCCAGCTGAAGTCGTCATGCTGCGCCGAACCGATGGGGACCGGTCTAAAGGCCCAACAGGTTGCCTTGTTTTCCTAATTTCCTTATTCTGCAAGCAATCGGTCACGAGGAGCTCGCAGATTTGGTGGTTTGGCTTTTTTTGACTGATTGTCGTAGTCGTAATGATGCCAGGCTGGGCGGCACCTCTTCCAAGCGCTCCAGCTCGCCTCCAGTGGTTGTCGGACGGAGATGACGATGGAAATGAATTTGCTTGCACCTGCAGTAGTGTAAGGTCCATCTTCAGAAGCTTCTTCGAGTCTCAAGGCCTGGTTGGAGGGCTGTGAATGGTTCTGGTACGGTTCGGCACGAGTTGAACTCGATCGGGGCCACGGGGCCTTACGATATGCCCTACAACCGGGCGCGCGGTGCCCAGCGCCCGGCGTCTGCTGCCCAGGCCGCATCTGGCCTCGAGAACAACCGGCGTGACTGCTTTCCTCAACTGACACCCAACCATTCCTCATGATGGTGGCAATCCCCCGACGAAAAGAACATGCGCTGCGGCCTCCTCCAATTCCACCTATGACCAAGAACCGCTTCTTGTGACCCTCTGCTCGTGTCTGATGAGAGAACTAATCGAATGCAGCGCCATCTGCTGTGCGCGTTCGCTCCAGCTTACCGACCACCATGCACGGCGGTTGGGGTTTCAAACGATGGCCATGCAGACGCACAGGTGCGCGAACCATAGCCTTAGCCCGGGCAGGAATCTCCTGTCGCCTTCTATTTCTTATGCCTTCGCGGTTGGCGCCAGGAGCATCGCCAGAAACGAGATCCCCCATTAGCATACACCTGCACAGCCCGTCATGGCTCACGGACCTGCACTGCCTCACGTCTAACACCACCAGCGGTACTCCGACAAAAGCAAGCCCTCAGCTCTGCGCATTTCTAATGATCCTTCCCAAAACCCATCGTCCTACTTCAGCTGCAGTCTCCCAGTGGCTAGGTCATTTATGCAAATTCGTGCCTTTACGTGTGATCGCGTTGCTAGTCCAGGCTGCAATTGACCAATATCACCCTACGGCTTGCTATCATACCTCAAGCCCGCCCACTCGACCACCTTTTCACTTCTGCACCACCTTCTTACTCGCATGATCTTTTTCTTTCTGCACGGCTTGCATACAGTCTGACAAAACATATATCAATTCATTTCCTTTGCTTTTCCTTTGGTGCGCCACTTTTCCGTATATACGGAGCCTCCCGCCCCAAGGCTGTCACTTGTCTGGAACATCACACCGAGACCTAACACAAACACCACTGATCTAGTCATGCGTGACACTCAATCACACCTTCGCGACAGTTTATGCTGATAGTCAAGACCGTCACTAACGGCCAACCGCCAATTGTCAAAGCCAGTCACCAAAACCACCGTTGAGCATCATCAAACTACATACAAGTGCTGGCGCGATTCCAGAAGATTGCGACCAGTGCTAGCAGCAGGAGATTGAAGAAGAGGAGCAATCGACTGAGTAGGGGAAGCGAAGTTGTACTTTCGACACCTGCACATTACAACCATCCCTTTCACGTCTTTGAACCCGACCGTCAAGATGTGCGTGACGAACGTGAAAACGTACGTCTACCCGGGCGGGAGAGAAGAAGTCGTGGAGCAGCCCGAGTATTGTAAAAGGAGCATCGGCAATCGACCATGCAAAAACCATCGTCGTCGTCTATATCAGAAACAACCCATTGCATCCAGCTCATCAGCCATGGGCTCTCCTAGTTTGGTTGATGATGTTACCACGCCATCAACAGAAAGCTTTCCTCCCACTCCCGTTTCGGCGACGTCGGCTCCCGGATATGAGCTGAGGCAGCATAACAGTTCCTCCAAGGGAAAAGGCACACGAATCAGCGACCTACGTATCAACATTGAAAGGACCAGAACAGAACCAATTAGCCGACCGGGCGAAGAACGACCAAGCCGAGCTTTATTTACCGACAATACGTCGGAGACCACCGCTCGACCGCCTACTCCCACAAGACGAGGCCCAAGTGACCAACCATCACCATCGACCAGGAGAGGTCCAGCATCAGGCCTCGGGTCGCCTTTACGACCTCTCAGCCGTCGCGGCACACCAACAGAAGTGCACCAACCCAACCCTCCATCGTCATCGGGCACCGAAACTCCCCGCTACAGAGCCCAAACGCCTTACTATGCATCTCGCCGCAACTCCACCTCACCGCCACAAACCCCGAGACCAAGCAGTAGACGAGCCGAAGACGCGGACGTCTACGGTCGAGCGGACGCGCGCGCCCAAGCCCGCGAAGAAAGCCAGCGACAGGACCGCGAGCGACGCCGCCGCCTGGAAGAGGACCGCATGCGGCGGTTCGAGGAGCAGCGTGCGCCTCCGCTGGACCAACAACGAGACCGCCAGCAGCGAGACCGTCAACGAGACCAGCGAGAGCGCCAGCGCCGCCAGGAAGAAGAAGACCAGCGGCTGGCGGACCAGCTGGACGCGGAGCTCAACCTGAACGCGCGGCGGCGCGCCCGCCAAGACGACGAGGACGCCGCCGCCGCCGCCGCCGCCGCCGCATCCGCCAGCCGTGAGGAGCGCGCCCGCGCGGAGGACGATTACTCCCGCCGCGAGTACGACCGCATCCAGGCGCGCGAAGCCCTCCGCGAGCAGGGCCGGCGGCAGCGCCTGGCCGACGAGCAGAACCGGCGGCGGCGGCAGGCGGCGCGGGCGGAGGAGGAGGAGCAGCTCCGGCGGCAGGCGGCGCGGGCGGAGGAGGAGGTGCGGCTGGCGCGGGAGGTGGCGCGGGAAGAGGCGCGGCGCCGCGACGACGCCGAGCTGGCCCGCCTGGAGACCCTGCTGCGGGAGGCGGACTCGCGGCGCGCGCGCGCCACCGCCTCCCCCGACACCGCCATGCTGGAGCTCGAGATCGAGCGGCTGACGGCCGCCATCGCGGACGACCGCGAGGCGCAGCGCGCCCGCGACCGCGACCGCGCCCGCCACGACGACTTCGCCGACGAGCGCCGCCGCCTCGACGCCATGCAGGAGGAGATTCGCCGCATGGAGGAGACGGCCGACCGCGGCGAGGAGATCCACCGCATCGAGGCCGAGCTGCGCGAGCTGGAGCGGCGCGAGGACCTGGAGCGGCTGGCGCGGCGCGAGCGCGACATCCGCGAGGCGGAGCGCAGCAGCCCGCGGTACGGCGCGCCGCCCGCCGCGCCCTTCTACCCGGCGGGCGCGTACCCGGCCGGCGTGTACGCGACGCCGGACCGGCGGTCGTGGGGCTCGTACGGCACGGCGTGGAGCGGGCCGTCGTCCGGCGGCAGCCCCGCCGCGGCGGCCCCGCTGCGCTCCCCCGTCGACGACATCGCGTACCGGCGGTGGCACGGCAACCGCGTGATTGCCGAGGAGGCGGCGCGCGACGCCGCCCTCGAGAACCAGCGCGAGGTGAATGGCTACTACGATAGCGGGGCCGCCGACGACGACGACTTCACGGCGGGCGGCCTCGCTAGGCGTAACACTACTAGTGGGGCGGGCCGCAGGCGCGAGACTGCGTACAGGCGCTCCACGCGCTTCCACCGACCTTGAGGGGTTTTGATTTCCGGGTTCATCAGGTCACGGTGCTGGGCAGGCGGTCTGGTTTGGGATAACGGCGTTGTTACATAGAGGTGCCGTACATGAGCTTCAGAGCTGTATCATACGCAAAACATACCCCATTTTGCTGGCGTCATGGAGGGAAAAGGCGGTTCTATTTGGTGTCTTTGAAGACTTCAGATTCCGTTGGCGAACTGTTTACGTCGCTGTCAAATCAATAGATGCTTTGACTTATCACACCGCGAGCTCCTTTGCAAACTTTGCCGTGAATCCAGGTGGCAACGGTCGTCGAAGGCTCTTTGGGTCGGGAGCAATTTGAACGCTAGCGTCGTTGAGAACACCCTTGAAGTAGGCATCCAGATCCGCAATGTCTTCAAGATCTCCCACGTACGCGACGTACTGATCGGGCCGCAACACAACGACGCAACCCTTTTCTAGGTCGACGCCGTAGTTCTCGTACGCGTGGCTGTGGCCTTCGTGATAACTCTCATCGTCGACGTAGATCTTGTCGTAGTCCCAGCCCATATTCTCGTCGAATGGTCGCAACAGCTCTGGAAAGTCGAACAATTCGACCTCCTTCCTGGGTGCAGAGTGGCAGGTTAGAATCTCGATGACGGAGTCGATGCGTCTCGAGCCAGTAACTCGCTTCAAGAACGAGTTGGGCTTCCCGAGAGCATCGCAAAAGGCCTTGACGCGAGCCTTTTGAGCTTGGTTCTTGTAATTTCCGGCGAACAACAGGATCCGGAAGCGGCCGTCTGCTTTGATACGTTCTTGGAAGTGCCACGGTCGAGAGTCCATCTGGTTCAAGACCTTGAAGCTTGGGAAGCGCATGCCGAGGATTATGTTCTTTGCCAAATGTTGCTTGCCTATCACAGCCTTACCACCGTTGCCTGCGCCACCTACATCGCTGCCGTCGCCTTGTTCTTGAGCGTCGCCTTCTTTTGCAACAATAATCGACTTTCCATAGTTCAAAGATAAACCTGCAGTAAACATTGCTCCTTTCAGGAATGTCTTCTTGAATTCTTCCATATTCACACCGGTCTCGTCCATGAGATCCTTCGCCGGTCGTCCTGAAAAGAGCCTGCTGAACTTGTGATCGAAGTCGATAAGATCCTGGGCAACACGACGTCTTTCCGACTGATAAGTAGGCAAAATAGACCTTGGAGTGACATTTCGAGCACAGAGTCCCACTTTCCAGCCAAGGTTGTAGGCGTCCTGCATGCCCACGTTCATTCCCTGACCCGCTTTCGGGCTATGGGTATGTACAGCATCACCAGCGAGGAAAACTCGATTATGAAGGCTAAAAGTCTTTCCAACTCGCTGCCCTATCTGATATCCAGTAAGCCAATCCACATATTTGTAGTCCAATTTGTAGGGAGAGAGTATTTTCTGGGCTGCTTTGATGATCACATCCGGGGTAATCTTCGAGCGATCTGTTCTGCCTGAGCTATCCGGTTTGATTTCTTTCAGTTGAATATAAAGCCTGGTAAGCTTATTTTCGCGCGGAATATTCATGAGCGAGCCATCCTCTCTTGAGTGCACCATGCAACGGCAGCGAATATCCGGGAAATCTGTGATTGGGACGATGTCCATGACTTCGTGTAGGTCAACAAGGCTGTTTAGTTAATATCAATAGTAGGAGTAACTCACCACCCCAAACATAGTCCGTCGGTTCGCCTTCGAGTACAGCTCCTATTTGTCGTCTGGTCCAGCTATGTGCGCCGTCGCAACCGATCATGTACTTGGCGTGCACAATCTCGGTGGTTCCCTCCTTTTCCCGACTACGCTTCAGCAATTCGTCGGTGTCATCCTCTGCAAGATTACTCCTGAAGAGCCCATCCGATGTAACACCGTTCACTCCTTGTTGCACAGGTGTGGCTTCTTCTTCAGTGAGATGCCTCAAATGCACAGTAATCGGATAAGCGTCGGGGTCGTCCACTTTACTCTCGTCGACAGAAAGCGACTCGGGCATCACGCCTCTTTCCACTTCGATGTCGCTGTATTCCTTGATGTTGTCTAGGAAAAAGCGCTCGATCCTTCCTTGATGTATAACGCATTCTGTAAATCTAGAGATGCCGGGCGGTGTATCAGGAATAATCTCTGACCTCTTGATATTGCCATCCTTGTCCGGATTCCACATGCGAACTTCGAGCATGTGGTTTGCCTCTTTCCAGAGTCTGTCAGCAAAACCGAAGCTGTCGAAGATTTCAATACTTCGGCATTGCAAGCCATCGGCTTGGCCTGCAAAGATCTTTGCATTGCGCTTGTCAACGATGCGGGCCTTGACCCCAAGATGTGCCATCCATGTGGCGCTCATAAGCCCAGCCGGTCCGGCACCGACGATGAGCACATCCGTCTTCGACTCGGGAAGGGACGCTCCTGGCATGATGTAATGGCTGCTTTAATGATATGGTACAATTAATTGTTTGTCTGGAAAGCTGGGCGAGATAAAGGCACAGCGACTAAGGTGGACTTGGGACAGGCGGAAAGGAGCAATTTACGAAGTGTTCAGACCATGGAAGCACACAGATATATACACTAGAAAGAAGGGATAAGTTTACTCGTGACATTTATTCTATATACCTACAGAATGACGGCGAATGAGTCCCTCAATGTGGGGAATTTGTCGTGAATTTGGTGTGGGGTAGGAAACTAGAGAGATCGGCAGTTTGGATTGGGGATAGCTTCCACGGTTCTCGGTCCGCGTTACTTCAAGTCAAACAGCCCCTACTATCAGAATCAGCGGAAATTAAAGAGCATTCGCTCTTGAATTACTCTAGAGAGTCCTGTTGAAGTGCAGGACATAAGCCAAACGTAAGCCAAACGCTCGTACTAGCGGTATTCAGTGTCGAATCCCGTAAGACGTCGATCGAACATCGGATAAGCAACCAGAAATACATCCGACCCACCGCATTACGAGCCCCTTATACAGCTACCCGAAGTTCAACCAAGTGCTTAGCAAGAACTGACAAATTGAGCTCTCGCATTGGAGGGCATCATCCTTAGATGCCTATCTCGGAACTAATTCTTGGCAGGCTTGATAAGACGTTTTCCGATGAGCAGGGTACAAGCTGCAGCACATCAATTTCATACATCACAATAACTGAATATCATCGGCTCAAGATGAGCTCCTATCCGATTCTCCATTCCCACAACCGATATAGAATTACATAATTGAAGGCTCGGATGAAGGGAGCAGGTAGAAAAGTAGTAGTTTCGGTTCTAACCAATGTGCGACGCGATGAGCAGTACTTCTGAAAGTCTATCCAACGGAAAAACCTTATGCCAAGCTGTTGAATGCTTCTGTTCCTTCTTTTCTCAAACGCCGATATGCTTCATGAACGAGTTCTGTCTACCAACTCAATTTCCTTATGATCTTCGTGTTTCTTCTTGACCACCATATATGTCAGAAGGTCTACCTTGGTTACTACAGCTATAGGTTTGAAGGTGCCATCTTTCTCTCGTTCGGTGACAATGGCGGCACTATTCCACTCGAAGAACCTACTCAATGCACTCAATGGCGTGTCTCTAGTGATCTCAACAAATTTCTTCCTCAGAGACGTCTTCACGCTGTCGCTGCTCATACTTGCTTTCTGAAAGTTTTCCTTGCCTTTCGGAGCAACCAATGAAATATCCATAGGATCTGTGACGATCTCATGCAGATGTGTAAAATCAAACATGACTTTGGAGACCAGATCGCCCGGTTCAGCGCGGCCAGACGAGATGTATGAGAGCAGATTGCCCAAAGTGACCAAACCAACAAGCTTGCGAGAGTCACCTGAGGACACCGGCAGTTGATCGTAGCCTTTGTCTCGCATTGTTTCTATCGCTTCTGCACAACTCTGGTTTGAACTGATCGTTGTAACAGGCTTCAAGCGTAACGAGGCGATGGTGTCACCGGTAAATGGATCTTTCATCCTTGTTGTCGGCGAGACTGGTTCTGGAGGAGTGACTGCAGGAGTCGGTGGTAGCAAATCATTCGCGGCAAGCCAGTCATCATCAATAAATTTGCTGAGATAGTTTCTGATACTGTCGGGAAGGACCACAACAATAACGTCATCTTTCTTCATGTCCATATCTTTCGCAGCGCGGACCGTTGCTGCAATAGCGCTGCCACTACTTCCCCCAACCAGCAGCCCTTCTTCAGCGATGAGTCGTCGCGCATACATGAACGATTCCCGGTCGTCGGTTTTATACCACTTGTCAACCAACTTCTGATCCAGAACGTCTGGGATAAAGTCGTATCCGATGCCCTCGACTTTGTACGGCTCGTTCTTATGCTCTTCGTTGAGAGCTGCTGGCAAGGCTAGGATACTACCTTGAGGATCAGCACTAACGATTTTGACGTTCTTGTTATGCTTTCGCAATCCTCTTGCAATGCCCGTGACTGTGCCTCCTGTTCCTGCGCCCGCTACGAGCATGGTGATTTTGCCGTTTGTCTGTTCCCAAATCTCCTCGGCAGTCCCAAACTCGTGGGCCTTTGGATTGTCTGGATTACCGTACTGATCCAAGATATGCGCATTTGGTATTTCTTTCTGCAACCTCTTTGCGACACCAATGTGAGAATCAGGCGAATCGAAGGCTGCGGCGGTAGGGGTTCGAATGATTTCAGCGTTCAGTGCTCTTAAAACGGCGACCTTTTCTGGAGACATCTTCTCAGGTAGAGTGATTATGGCGCGATATCCTTTGACAGCCGCTACCAGTGCGAGACCAATACCTGTATTGCCACTTGTAGGTTCAATGAGTGTATCTCCAGGCTGTATCCTGCCGGACTTCTCAGCTTCTTCTATCATTCGCAAAGCGATACGATCTTTAACACTGCCGCCCGCATTGAACATCTCCAATTTGGCATATACAGTAGCTTCGATTCCTAAACTCTGCGGAAGCTTGTTCAGACGAACCAGCGGAGTATTGCCAATTTGCTGGGTTATCGAGTCCATCACGACTGGAGGCATAGCGGGTCTGGTTTTGACGGACATCGTGGAGATTGGCTCGTTTCTGTCTCTAGATATGGAATTGAGGTATCAAAGCAGAGTTAGGAGCATCCAGCACTGTTCAAACCTCTCAAGACATGTAAAGACTTTGACTTTCTCGGACATCGTTCGAGCGGGTAGCATCGGAGATCGACGCGACAGGCGCATCCTTAGCCAGGTCGTGGGGGGCACCCTGGCTTCGGGTAGCCAGCTTACCTCATCCGGCCGAAAGTCAGTCCTTCTCAGCGTCTTTGCTTGACTTCAGACTTCGTATGTTCGACGGTGCCTATTCAGCCTCGCGCTGTGCTTCGAATCTCAGGCCTTTACTACTCCGCATCGAATTGGCTAAGAACTAGGCGCTCTCAAGCATTCTTGTAACTTCCTATCGAAGTGCGTTGGAGCTTGAACAGGATCTTGCTGGTCTAGCTCTAAGTCCTGCTTGTTTCGCAGGTTGTCACCTCATTTGTCAAATTGTCGATGAAGTGTTGAAAATTTCCGAGGGATAAAGCTGGGATGTCTCGCTAATGGAAAAGCAGTTCGTTTCTTTAGTCTTACATCATCTTTTCTTTCCATTGCACGCACCCTCCATCTCACGTGTCATAGTCATGTTTGCCCCATGATGAAGAGCTTTGATAGCGCACTTCGATCTGGCCTCTCACATCTACAGCCCTTGTGATCCCTTCTTCTGACAGGCACAACCTGGAAAGTGATTCACAACCCTGGACTCACATGCATAGATGGACCCTAGGATACGTAAAGAAGCGGTTCACGATAGCCCAAAGGCTGAACTTACATTAACCCTTCACGTGTTCATTGGATGAGTTCGTCTCCGCATTAGCCGTTGTCTATCCATGGGCTGGCAGGAAATTTCCATGAAGTCATCATGCAGAGGATCATCTCTCATCTAGTCTCTGGTCGAAGTCCTTTTACTGATAAGCTGCTTAAGAGGCGTACTGGTTTGTGATTGGAATGCTTGGCTTGAGAAAGGGTTATAGGTGTGGGTGTGGAGGCCGTATCATACGATCCCGGTGTGGCAGATGATCTTCAAACGTCTTGCGATTTCCAGCATGACAAGACCATTCACCGACTGCTACCCAGTTAGACAGGTCTGCAACTGATCGAGAACGCAGCTTTCATGTTGGGCATTCTCAAGGCATGCGGTGGCAAGCTAGCTTCGTCAACAAAACCGAATTCAAGGGTGTGATTGAACTTAACGATTCTTTTTCTCGAGTCCATTGAAGGCTGAAGTGGCTGCAAGTCGTCAGTATCCAGCATTAGTAGAGTGATATTGGACGATGGTGACAGCTTTCCCCGCCCCGCTAGTTTCTGTGGCGTCTGTGCAGAGTAGGTTTGCCACGATTGCGGGGTTTCGTGCGGGAAGAAGTAGAATCATTTTAGCTAGGGAATTAAAACTACTGCACAATTCCGCAGTCTCGGACAATGCTCATTGGTAGTCAGTCGGGCCGCCCTAGCCAACGGTCGGTTCAATGCTGCCCTCGGATTTCTCCAGAGCATTCTCTTGGCGGCAGTCAACTTTTTGACAACACTTGAGATCGGACGCAGCTGGCTGATCATGCTAGAGAAAGATTCATTGGGCAATCGTTTGATAGCGAGTTTCGCTCTTCCACAGAGTAGTCGGGTGTGACGGCAAGGATTTGAAAATTGTAACGCAGGATGAGGTATATAACCTGGACCTCTTTACTCATTCCGTGTTTTCTTGTCGAAATACCCATTTCTTGCAAGACTTGTTTGGTCAGAAACACTCTAGAAACAATGGCAGACCCTAAAGAAGTTGTTGAGACGGAAGACCATCATGAACCTCCTCGCTCGCAAAGCACGCTCGAACCTACCCACGCGATGTGGGAGAGACGTGCATCTTCCCTTGATCCTCATGCTGTCGCTACTGCTAGGCAGTCGGTTATAGACCAGAAAGCCAGGCGACCGACCATCGCTGAGATCGAACAGCGTGTCCGTGAAGGATCTGTACCGCAGGTGAAAGGCGAGTTTGAAGCCCTTCAAATTGCCAAAGAAGGTGGTTGGGAGATCGAGGCTTTGATCTTGGAAATGGAGGCTCAAGACAAGGCTGATCCGGCCGGGAAGTCCTTCTTTCAAATCCAGTACAAGGACCCGAAGCACTTCACGTGGTTCTTGGTGGCATTTGCTTCCATGGGTGGACTGCTGTCTGGTCTTGATCAGAGCTTGATCTCTGGAGCCAATCTCTATCTTCCAAATGATCTGGGTCTTACTACACGTCAGAACAGCTTGGTCAACAGTGGTATGCCTCTAGGTGCTGTCGGTGGTGCCTTGCTCTTATCCCCAGCCAACGAAATCCTCGGTCGAAAGAATGCCATCATCCTTTCCACAGTCTTGTACACCATAGGTGCAGCACTGGAGGCCGGATCGATCAATTTCGGTAAGCAATGCGCGATTAAAAATGGCCTATCCCCTAACTGTTAACTGCAGGTATGATCGTTGCCGCTCGTGTTATCCTTGGCCTCGGAGTAGGTTTGGAAGGAGGAACGGTTCCTGTATACGTGGCAGAGACAGTCGAACGACGCATCCGTGGCAATCTTGTCTCACTCTACCAGTTTAATATCGCTCTCGGTGAAGTCTTTGGCTATGTCATTGCCGCAATCTTCCTACATGTTAAAGGCAATTGGCGTTACATCCTCGGGTCGTCACTCGTATTCTCCACTATCATGTTCGCCGGCATGCTTTTCCTTCCAGAAAGTCCTCGTTTCCTCATGCACAAAGGCAAAGTTCTCCAGGCCTACCGAGTCTGGAAGCGAATCCGAGGTGTCGAATCCCTTGAGTCGAAGGAGGAATTCTTCGTCATGAAAGTTTCGGTCCAGGAAGAGGAGAAAGAGGTAGCAGCTGGATCCGGCACTAGAAAGTTCCCTTGGCTCGACTTCTTTAGTGTTGCACGATGTCGTCGAGCCCTTGTATATGCTAACATCATGATTCTCTTGGGTCAGCTTACTGGCGTCAATGTGAGCCTTCCCTTTTCAAAACTTCGATTTACCGAATTGCTGACAGTGTTTGCAGGCAATTATGTATTACATGAGCGTTCTCATGAACCAGATCGGCTTTGATCCTGCGAGGGCCAACTACATGTCCCTGGTTGGCGGCGGCTCGCTGCTTCTGGGCACAATCCCAGCGATATTCCTCATGGAAACCTGTGGCCGTCGATTCTGGGCCATCCTGATGCTTCCAGGTTTCTTTATTGGATTGATTCTCATAGGCGTCAGCTACCACATACCGCTAGCCACCAACCTTAAGGGAGCAGAAGCTTGTTATCTCCTCGGATTGATCATCTATATGGGCTTCTTCGGGTCCTACGCGTGTCTGACTTGGGGTAAGAATCCTCGTTGAGTAGAGCCATTCGCCGACTAACACTTCTTCAGTCATTCCATCCGAAGTATATCCTACATACCTTCGTAGCTACGGTATGACGACATCCGACGCCCTCCTCTTCCTAGCATCCTTCATTGTCACGTACAATTTCTCGGCAATGGAAACTGCAATGACACGTACTGGCCTCACCCTTGGCTTTTACGGCGGTATTGCAGTCATCGGAGAAGTCTATCAAATCCTCTTCATGCCAGAAACAAAAGACAAGACGCTTGAAGAGATTGACTTGGTATTCTCCAGGCCCACTGGTGAGATTGTGGCCGAAAACTTGGCCAACACTAAGCAAACCCTGCGCGACTTCTTCTCTGGTCGCTGGCGAAAGGTTTTTGTGGAGCAAACTCCACGCCGGAAGAGTATCTTCGAGGCTTCGGATAAGTCAGTTTAGACACCGACATCATGGAGAAGACGGTATGAGTAATTGTGACAACGGTGAAGATTCTTTTCGAATTGCGGCTGAAGAATATTGGTGGAACTGGCAGAATGATGATAGCTGTCCTTTACGAATATTAACACGCTCCTTTGCGAATACTCACTGTATATATTTCAGACCTATCACGCAAAATTGATATACGATATTCCCCTCTTCTGATGTTAGGACTTGCTAACTACGTACTTCAAGGCGATAATATGCAAGCAATCGTGGGGTCTGAGGTTAGTCCAATGCTTTGCAAGACATTAAGATCATGATCGACGAGCAGTTTGGATGGCGACGATAACGGGTCGATGACAGCAGTATTGCTCCATTACCACTGTTGCTCTGATATCAAAGCCCTAGCATTTATCTGTACATAGTCAACAGGTCGGATAGGTACGCTTCTTATCCATCAGCGCCCGATTGTAGAGGCTTAGTAATGAATCGCGGCAGCTCTTGAACAAAGAAAGGCCCGCAGTAACAAAGAGTATATTGATGTTTTGTGCGCCGCACTATGCTGGATATGCCGGAATTCCTACTTCTAATGGCTCTCTTGCCGTCTCCCATGCTAACCAGTCGGATCGAGTCGTCCTGTTAAATGTCAGTGTACGATAAATATACAACAATGGGCACGGCTTACGGTAGCAAGCCCATGCCATTAACTTTCCACATTCCCAATGCTAGCAAAAGCCCATTGGTTGCAATGAACGTAAGCTTCACCAGTAGCATTTGATCTCTATTCCCTTCTGTCTCGAATGGAGCAAATGTACGTTGTATGCTAAGGATGGATGTGATGGGAGTCTTGAAGAGCATGAAGACCATCATGATGGAAAAGATCTGGAGACTGTTGCCGGTCATGTACATGCCTGGCTCGAAGGTCAGAATGATGAGATTCTATGGACGGACTGAGTAGAGAACATACCTATGGCATTCATGGGAAGCTGCTTCGCTGGTGCTATCGCCAGCTCCCATGCTTTCTTAAGCTTCAGGCTATCGGTCTCTGCGGTTGTTGGAGGCTTGCGTGCAACTTCATTTTGCTTTGATGAACCGCCCTTCTAGAGAATTCTTAGCGAGACTGAGTGAAAACAAGAATGCGCTAACCCACCTTTCCCGCTTTTGCTGTGAATCCTGGAGGGTCGATGAGGTTGGTGGACTTGGGCTTGGGAGCAGGGCTCGAATTCAAGTCAAGCACCCATTGTGGAGGCGGAGGAGCCAAGGGAACTATGCTCTGACCCGTGGCCATCGTTCGCAGAGAGCGACTTTGCCGACTGGATTGAGCTTCGTTATGATGTTGGATTTAATTACGTCTGTGATGTTTCGAACAAGTTGCAGCGACGGAGGACGCGGAGGACGGAGGTTCCTAGACTTGCGCACGTTCCCGCGAGTCCAATGGTCGATCCATACCGCCCATTTATTGTCAGCCAGGATCCACTCGAGTGCTCGCAACTCATGTACTTCGCTTTCTGACTTCTCACCAATCTACTCATCGACACGCAAGCACTGTCGTTTCCGTGCGTCTCCGGCCTCGCGTCTATTTTACTGACATGAGTGCGACCACAGCCAAGCGATAACAGCTACTTTGTTCCTTGCCACGGGAAACGCGGCAACGATTGGAGGACCAAAACCGAGGGGAGCTTCAGAACTGCATGGGCGTGTGATCTGACAGTGAATGCGGAGAACACCATGAGCACAGGAGGGCAGGATGCAAAACTCTTTGCTAGGGTACGTTCCTTTTCCATCTCATCTCGTGCCTCAGCCTCTACGGCTGCCGTCGGCTGCCAATAGACCTTTTGGTCCTTACGCTTGCGAACTCTTTGCGCTCTTGCCGCCACCTCTCCTTACTGCAATGTAAAATCCCCAGCTTAACATCATGGCGGCCATCGGCCTGGCAATGGCGTATTCGAATGCGCGCTTACGAGTTCCTCTCACTCCACAGGGCAAAGTAGCGGAGTTGCGAGCGGAGTTGCAGAGCGCCAACAAGAAAGACAAGAATCATGCCGCAAAGAAGATTGCCCTGAAACGGGTTGTGGCAAACATGACCATGAGCAATAGTGAAATGGTCCAGCTCTTCCCGGAGGTGATTAGCTGCATGCAAATACCGAGCTTGGAAGTCAAGAAGATGTAAGCATCCTAACCATTGTGGTGTCGCAATTGTGGTGAGCGCTGATGAGAACTTAGGTGCTTCCTCTACTTGGTCAATTACGCTCGAGTCAAACCTGATATTGCCATGAAGGCCCTCCCTATTCTAGTGGAAGACATGCAAAACACCAATCCTCTCGTACGTGCGCTTGCGCTGAGAACAATATCATATGTCCATGTTCGGGAATATGTTGAAGCAACACTCCAGCCTTTAAAATCTTTGATCAAGGACAGCGACCCATACGTTCGAAAGACGGCTGCTTTTTGTGTCGCTAAACTTTACGATCACGACCGACAACTGGTGGAATCGTCAGATCTTATAGATCGCTTGAACGCGATGCTAAGAGATGAAAATCCGACAGTGGTATCTAGTGCTCTTGCTGGTCTGATGGACATCTGGGAAAGAAGCGAGTCCATCAAGCTTACTATCGACTACGCGAGTGCATCGAAAATCGTACAGATCCTACCAGATTGCTCAGAATGGGGTCAAACATACATCCTCGAGGCTCTGATGAATTATGTGCCTCAGGATAACTCTGAAGCTTCAATATTGGCCGAACGCATAGCCCCTCGTCTCTCACATTCGAACTCCGCGGTTGTCCTTACTGCCATCCGTGTCATCCTTTATCTAATGAACTACATTGCGGACGAGAAGATCATCAACTCTCTGTGCAACAAGCTCTCACCTCCTTTGGTAACTCTTCTCTCCAAAGGTCCCGAAATTCAGTATCTGGCTCTCCGAAATGCGCTGCTTATTCTTCAGCGCCGACCCGAAGTCTTACGAAACGATATCCGAGTATTCTTCTGTAAATATAACGATCCTATCTACGTCAAAGTTACGAAATTGGAGTTGATTTTTATGTTGGCATCTGAGAAGAACATTAAGGAGGTCTTGACGGAGCTGCGAGAGTAAGTAAAGCTCATTACTGTGGACTGTAACATGCTTACTCTTATCAGGTATGCAACCGAGATTGACGTCGACTTCGTGCGTAAATCAGTTCGCGCAATCGGAAAGCTAGCCATCAAAATCGAGCCTGCCGCGCGACTCTGTGTCAATACGCTACTTGAACTTGTGGCAACCAAGGTCTCGTACATCGTCCAAGAGGCGACTGTTGTCATTCGTAACATCTTTCGAAAGTATCCAGATCAGTACGAGTCGATTATCAGTACCTTGTGCGAACATCTCGACTCTCTCGACGAGCCGGAAGCTAAAGCGGCAATGATTTGGATCATTGGCCAATATGCTGACCGGATAGACAACGCAGATGTCCTCCTGGACGACTTCTTGTTTTCATTTGCGGACGAGCCGGTGGATGTACAACTTGCTCTACTCACGGCTACGGTCAAGTTATATCTTCAGCGTCCAACGAAGGCTCAAGAGCTTGTTCCAAAGGTCTTAAAATGGGCAACCGAAGAAACCGACAACCCCGATTTACGAGATCGAGGTTACATGTATTGGCGACTACTCTCCTCGGATATTCAAAGTAAAGATGCCAACACAGCAAAACGTATCGTCATGGGAGAGAAACCTCCGATCACCACCGAAAGTGAGAAACTGGATCCCGCCACACTCGAGGAGATGTGCTTGAATGTTGGAACGCTGGCTACGGTGTATCTAAAGCCTGTCCAGCAGGTCTTCCGCTCAGCAAGACTCAGGAAATTAGGCGAGAGCCCAGCTCTCCAGCGTCATACATTGCCTACGGTCCAGGCCAAGAATGATCCCAAGAGGCGACTTTCCACCCTCAACACAGCCTTTAGCCCGGGAGGTATCAACCAAATGTCAACCATGGCAAACGGGAGTGGTGATCTCTCATCTGCATTAGATGCTGCGGATAGTTACTTTTCAGGTATTGGAAGTCAGCAGATGGCTCAAATGCAGGTGCAGGACTCCGGCGAATTTGCGAGTCCTGTTGGGTCTCAGGGGATGAATGGCTTTGTTGTCAACCAGCATCAACCTCAAGGGATCTTCCAGACCACAACAACGTCTGCCGGCAACGACAGTTTGATTGATCTTTAATGGGTGTCGAGTAAGCAAGTTCTCGGTTGCATTTCTCTCGGAAATGGGATGTACCATATCGTCGACATTCTGTTATATGCAGCGCGAATCAATTTCACCCTCCATCCGAAGCTGTCACTGATCTAGTACAAGACCCAGCTCTGCTATCTTCTTCTTTGAAACAACATCGACCTCGAGCCACACATTCTGAACATCCTTCAAAAGTGTTGAAGCCCTGACCTCGCTCTCAAAATTCCTCGCCGCACTCAGTACCTTGCCTTGTAGCGATTTCTTTTGCTCAAGACTCAGAGCTTCGTCCTTTGCCGAGACACCAACAAGATAAAACCCACTGATGCCTGTATCGTCTGTACTATCATCACTCAATTTGAAACGCCCTGGCCAAACTTGTGCCCTCAAGCCGAAGCCTACAATCTTGCCCAGCGAGACCATAAGCAGAGTAATCTTACTCTCGACCCCACCAACAACCTCCCTCGCCTTCTCCCTCTCAGCCCTCGCAACATTCCAAACATCAACCTTGATCCGCACAAACGCGCCCCAAGCGCGCAGAAACTCGCCCGCCACCTCCTCGCGCGGCCGCAGGCACCACCTCCAGCCGTCCAGCCCCCCACGCTCAAGCCTGTCCCTCGCGGCGCCAAACTCCGCGGCGATCACGCCCGTCGACAGCCGCGTGCAGCTAGCCGCGACGTTGGGCCGCGCAGTCGGCGCATGCAGCGCGAGGACGACGACAGGCTCGCGGGGCGCGCGCGCGTACGCGCGGTGCCACTCGATCGCAGGGTCAGCAACAACCCGGTTCGCCCAGTCGAAGGCGGTGAAGTACGCGAAGAAGGTGCGGACCAGCGAGGCCGCCGATGGCGGCGCGCCGTGTTTGCGCGATGCCGCCGTCGCTCCCGCTACGTGCGCCAGTAGCAGCGACAGGTGGATCCCGCCCAGGTACCCGAACTTCGCGCTGTACAGGCCCCGCCGCTGCAGGTACTGCGCTAGGAAGCGATGGGCGGTGCGGTACGAGGGGAGGGGGGCGGTGGCGTGGAGGAGGGAGAGCGTGTCGCGGTAGGTGTTGAGGGGGCGGAGGGAGGCTGGTGAGAGCGTGGAGATGAGCGACTTGTCGAATACTAGCTTCTCGATTGCGGTTTGGTTGTTCGGCGCCTGATATGCTTGCAGGAGCTCGGGTGCTGAACAGTATTGGATGTCGAATTTCATGCCGTTTATGGACGACTCGATGATAGGAACGAGGGAATTCACCAGATGGACTGCCCGAAGTCCATTGCCTTCACTGTTGCTACCATCGTCACCGCTTATCAGCTTCAAGCGAGCTGTTGCTACTTCAAAGAATGTCTTTGAGCTTAGAGATCCGATAGCCAGCGTGTCAATGTCCGAGTCCGGGAAGAACGTGCCCATAGCATAACTTCCCAAGGGGACGAGTATCAAATTCGATAACCTTGAATCTGAGTTGAGCATACGTCGCAGTGTCTCAATAGCTTCCTCTCGCTGTTGCTTGTCGTTTTCGTTTGGAAGGAATGGTAGCATTAGTTGATCGACGTTTGTGTTGTCCAGCGTTGTGTCTAGTGGAATAACAACACTCGATTCTTCAGGAGAGTCTTCAACTGGTGGAGATTTTCCGTCTGGTCCTCTGTATTTTATCGTCGCTAAGAGACCGTAATGATCGCTGGCGTAATTGCCATTAATCGGATCAAATCCAAAACGTTCGAATCTCTCCAACTTCACCCTCATACCTGAAGTCGTAAGGATACGGTCGTACCGTTGAGGTCGACTGTCTGTTAATCTCGATGACATTGCGGCAAGCTTATTGTTTAATGGATCAAATGTCGCTCCGTACTCGCCATCAGCAAGACCATCTGTCCCATCTTCGAAACCAACTCTTTCAGTTGATATGTCGAATAAATCTTCCCAGCCGTATGAAGACGCGATACTTTGAAGATCATGGACGTTATCTACTGTAATAGTTTCATTGCTTAAAGCAGCTTCAATAGAGTGTTTGGACGTTGCTATGTTGAAATCCCCGGCCAGGACCATGTCGATCTCTTGATTCTCCTCTCCAATTTGAGAATAGAAGTCGCGTAGCATTTGCATCTGACCTATCCTAATTGCCACGGCCTCGCTATTGAGTCCACTCGTTAAATGAACGTTGGTAATGACAAGGCCCAGATCGTCAAATATGACGGCCAGCGCCGACTTATGCCTTTCGTCAAAGTAGATTGTATGGTGAGAGAACGGGGCCGAAGCAAGCGTCAAGAGATTACGTTCACTGGGAAGAACAGAGCTTGGCCGATGACTGCAATAGCGAAAAGTGTTCAATATGAAGCGATCGTTCAACAATGGTTCCAGCATTGATTCGTTGACTTCCTGCAAGCAGAGAACTTTTAGATATGCATTTGAGCTTACAGTGATCTTCTTGATTTCTTCTATGATCAGAGGCAGGCGAATTTTAATCGGTGGAGCAAAGGATTCCGACATCAGATTCCAAGTCGAAATCTGGAAACTAGCCGGTGTCTCTACGTAGCTGCGATGAATATGAGGGTGAGAAACCCAGTTATCGACGGGATCGTAACCGAAGCATGGGATCCAGGGAATGGATTTGGTGATGGTCTTGTGTTTTGCGAATTGACCTGGGAAAGAGAAGTGATCAGCAACCCCGAACTTCTCATGTCTTCCAGTACCAAAATACAATTCAGCAACCCGGTCCATTTGGCCTGAGTCATCCCTTTGTAGTACTGCTAGAGTGGTGCATTCCCATGGTGTCACATGTATACGCCTCGCCTGTGCTAGGAGTAGATCCACAGCATCGCCTTGCAAGGATGCCTGTCCTATGCTCAAGTGCGGTCTGAACTCTCCTTCGAACGTGCCATCACTCTCTTCCCTGCCAAGACTTCGCACAAGGACGCTGCGTAGGTATGACAGCCGCACTTGAGTGTCATGTTCAGGCTTCATAAACACAGTTGCATTGTGTCGATGCCTGAAAACGTCGGATTCTTGGATATTCACGGTTATCGGTCGGAGTGATGTCGGAAGGCTTTTCTGCAGAATATCGAGCGCAGAAGGTAGACGCTCTGGATCCACAAAGGGGTATATGATGTTCAAATGTGGAGGCCACGAACCGAATGACTTATCATACACACTGCGAAGCGCATTGACGTCTGATGAAGATTGGGCTGGAACGATTATTGCCAATGCCGTTTTTGTCGAAGAGAGCTGGAAATTTGAGGACATCGAAGCCATGGAGCAAAATGGTTCCTTCCGCCCTCACGAAAACATGTAGGGAAAATGTATTTTAAAGGAGATTGAAAGAGTCCTTCGCTGGGTATGAGAGTATATTTCCTTTAGTGAAACGCACTGCCCAGTTTTCAATGACCGTCTGTGGAGGCTGAGCCGCCTATGATTTTGACCATTATCGTATGACTCAAGCAACTTGGACTCATAGTGGACTCGGACAGTATGTGCAGAGTCTCTGATACGAGTTGAGCTCTTATAGCTGTCCTATAGTGAGAAAGAGTGATTTGTAGACCGCTTTATCGAATCCAATGACTAAAAGAAACGGCGGTTCCCAACAATTGAGAATGTGGACGAGAGATGAAGGATGTGGTACAGCTTCGCCTAGGCGCTGTCATGCGGCCATAATGTATAATGAGCTAACAAAAGCCATGGGAGGTTGTGTGAGGTCCTAGCAGCCGGACGATGGGAAGTGCAGTTGAAATACGAGGTTAGTGGTGATAGTGGAACGGTTGTGGTAGCGCGCCTCTGAGTGGCTGGTTCATTAAAACAACAGCAAAACTCAAATAGCAACACCTTGTCGCTCCTCTCGTGCTACATGATATTTATCTTATGAGACGTCAGAGCAGAAGCAAGTCTCTTGAGGCCCATCTCAGCCCTACAGCCTCGGTCTGAAGGTGCATCCGCTCATCGGCGAAACTTACGGGGCGAGATCGAACGTCCAGAATGTTCGACGGATCCCGAGTGATTTGTTCCTTTCTTCGCAATGCCAAACCCTACGAGGTCGCCGCCATTGCGTACACGACTGACCATTTGCCTGGTCGTAGAGTCCATGGCCACGCCTAGGCATCCTTAGATTATAATTTCTTCCTTCAGTTCCAGAACTTTAACCGCGTACCAGCATTTCAGCTCGCGAACTAACGTCAGGCTGTGCAGCCTCCGACACCCCACAATGTCCGCTCACCTTGCCGAACAGTTGAAGGAAAAGGGCAATATCCACTTCAAGCGCGGTGAATTCGAAGATGCCGTCTCCCTCTACTCCCAGGCAATCACGAAAAATCCTTACAACCCTCTCATCTACACAAATCGGGCAAACGCTCGCTTAAAGCTTCGTCAATGGGACGAAGTCATCTCCGACTGCATACACAGCATCGAGCTGCTAAAAGATAATATGAAAGGATTCTACTTTCTTGCACAGGCGCAGCTGGAACTCAAACACCCGAATGAGGCCCTATCGAGTGCGATGAGAGCATACGAACTTTGTGTGAGCAACCCAGGTCAGACGAGTAGCGCCTTCGCAATAAGCGGGTTTGTGTTAAAGTGCAAAAAAGCCAAGTGGGACCTGCGCGAGCGGGATCGCCTACAACGGCGCAATAACCTCCTGCGAGAATTGGAGGATGCGCTGGACGCCACAAGAGACAAAGAATTGAACGATATTCAAGCAAGGTTGGAACATGGTGAAATCGGGCAGGTTGGAGCCGCAGAAGGAGAGGCGCAGATAGATGAGGACTATTCGGTCAAGGTGAAGGAGTTGAGAGCCATATTTGCCAACGCAGATCCGCAGAACATGGCTCAGAGAGAGGTACCGGACTACCTGGTGGATGACATTTCGTTTGAGATCATGCATGATCCGGTCGTTACTAAGAACGGGCAATCTTACGAACGAGCGACTATAGTTGAGCATCTCAAGCGTAATCCTATCGATCCTCTCAGTCGGACACCACTATCCATACATGAACTAAGGCCGAATTTAGCGCTGAAGAAGGCAGCGGACGAGTTTTGGGAGAACAATTCTGGTTGGGCATATGACTGGTAGCATATGTTGGTTCTAGACGCCTCATCACTTGCATCACATTGGTAACTAGCAGAAGGTGGATATGCTCATTCGGGTTTCGGCTGTCAAAGATACCCACTCTGTAGTCGTGAGTCGAAGTCTACTACAACTATTACCAGGAAACTCGAGCTCTGGGCTTGCATGTGTTGAAAATACAAGAGCCGTCTATCGTACAGGTGCCGCTCCAAGTGTAATCAAACTCACACAGACATCTTCATAGAAATCGCTTTGTGGGGATCATAGCCTTTGATATCGAAATCTTCAACCTTCCAGCCGTCAATGCTGCCGCCTTTTGGTCGTTTGATCTCCAATGCCGGGAAATCCCGCGGTTCTCGCTCAAGCTGCGTTTTCAGAGCGTCCACATGATCCACATAGACATGTGCATCTCCCATGGTGTGCGTGAGTGTTCCTGGCACGAGATCGCAGACGTGGGCAAGCATATGGGCCAGTAGCGAATAACTCGCGATATTAAACGGCACACCCAAACCCATGTCGCAGCTTCGCTGGTAGAGGAGACAGTGTAAAGAGCCTTGGGTGGTTCCGTCCGCAAGTTTGGGATTGGTTTTTGGGAATGAAACGTAGAACTGTGCGAACATATGACACGGCGGCAAGGCCATCTTCTTCAGATCCGCTGGATTCCAAGCTGAAAGAATGATCCTACGGTCATAGGGCTTGTTCTTCAGCTTGTCGATCACATCTGCCAACTGGTCAACTCCTTTGCCAGTATAGTCGGTCTTTGAGTCAACATAGGAAGCACCGAAGTGTCTCCATTGGAAGCCATAAATCGGTCCCAGGTCTCCTTCTTCGCGATGATCCAAACCAACGGAGTCGAGAAACTGTCTGCTGCCGTTGCCATCCCAGATTTTGACACCTTGTTCGGAAAGTGGCTTAGACGATGTGCTGCCAGCTACAAACCAAAGTAGCTCAGCAATCACTGCGCGAAGGAAAACACGCTTAGTAGTGAGTAGTGGAAGGATGGGCGTGAAACTGCCCGGCTCATCTAAGTTTGGACGTGAGAGGACGAAGCGGAGTTGAGAAGGAGCAAAGATAGAGTAGGTTCCCGTTCCAGTTCTGCAATTGTTTAGTAAGTAAATAATATTCAACTCCGGTAGCATGGAGGCCATACCTGTCGGGACGATGCTCGCCATTCTGCAAAATATCCCGGATAAGGTCAAGGTACTGATGCTCTTCGTGCCTGAGTGCATTGGTGATGATGGCGGCCGAAACTGCGCTCAATCCGTTCTTTACATCTGGTAGAACAGTGGGAACGCTTCCAGGGCAGACATCTATGGCTGCTGGCGCCATGCTTGAATATTAGACTGTGATTCAATAGTTGAGTTGAGTATGGTATGGAGGGGATGTTTTGTTCGCGACCGACGCGAAGTCGCGCACCGCGCCAGCAGTATCGATAAGCCTGCCTCCTGTGCTCACTTTCCAACTACGGACGAAAAGGCGCGCCCCGGACACGTTTTGTTTCCTCTCCCTTTCAATTACTCGCGATGTCACAGTCGGCAGCCCTGCGGCGGCTGCTGGATGTATTGAGGCAACGAGATATCCCTCTAGGTCGCGACGATGTGGGATGGGCTTTTGAGTCAGCCAAAACAAAAGATGATATCGTCAAATTTGTCGATGAGCACCTAAACCATTCGACATTATTATCAAAGGACGAGTTACAACTGTATGTCATCACCCGATCCTCGCAATTGACATCATCGAAAACTCGTTTTTGACGTGCGTAGTTATCAGACTCTAGGGTCACCTACCGAGGACGACCTTGGCGCTGTCGATCCTGCTGTTCGACCGATACGTGATGAGGAACTCCGAGCGGCCATCAATGCATTGAAACACTCAACTGCTGCCATTGAGAGGCATACGAAATCTCTCGAGGCTCAAAAGCGCGTTTTGTCTGAGCTTAGGGCTCACAGAGAGGGTCAAGATGCCTCCACTTCTTTTCTCGAGCCAGAAGAAGACACGAATCAACAACGACTGCGAGAGCGTGGACAGTTAACGTTTGCGGTGAGTTTGGCATGTGGCCGATAGCAATATGTCAATGCGCTTATCAGACGTAGATTGAAGACTTACAAGGCTCGATTCATGAACAGCTGCAGGAGCTCCAAACCCAATCAAGCCGAGCGACAGAGGTTTTCATCTCTACTACGTCAGATCGTCTTAGCAGACACGATCAAGTTCTAGAAGCACTGGAAAGGCTTGCCCCCAAATTGCAAGCACGTCAGGAACGAGAAAAGTATGAAGCCAAGACCATCGATCAGTGGTGTCATGCTCTCGCTGTCATGCGAGAGAAAAGTGTGAAGGCGCGCATTGATGCCGTGATGCTACAGGAATTCCTCAACTACCCTCTTTCAACATCAAGCAATGAAAGCAGCACGAATCTGGATGAGACCCGAGACGAATTGCAAACAGAGCTAAAGTCTTTGCATGATGAAATATCATCCGTCGCAAAGATGGTCGTCAGTAGTGATTTTCGAGAACAAATTGTTCGCAGCTTGCAGAATTCTACCCATGCTGCAATGCAGAAGCAGGCTGAATGGCTTGAGTATGTCCTATTGACGCAAGAACATATGATTGCTCATCTTCAGTTCTTCTATGAACAAAGTCTGCAGCTTGAAGGACACAGCTCTGCGGTGGATGAGATCGCAAATTGCTTCAAAGACGTAACTGGTGGAGATCTTGTTGATAAGGCTGTCCCAGGCAGGGACGCGATGTCACCTACGACTCCTAAGTCCGATAGCACCTCGAGGTTGAGATCTCCAACGGAGCGATCATCGACTACAGTGGTGGAGCAAGCGCTTCGTCGTTTCAATATTGGCGTGTACGCTCGACAAGGGCCGCAATCCTTTGCTGAAGCCAATTCCCAGACTCGCAGTAAATTGCTGTCGCAGTATTCATCATCCGTGGAAGCGGATTTGAAGTTCCTCTCGCAGGCAAGCTCTCTCCGAGACCGTGAGCTTCAATCGGTGCTCAACAAGCTGTATGCTTCATCGAATTATGGCAGTGTGAGACTGACCGACAAAACTTTGGATGGAAATTTGCAGGACCTCGACGAGCAGATTGCCGACACTGCCAAAGACTATGCAAAAGTCGACAGTGCGAAGAAGCATGATCAGGCGTCTACCGTCTTGAATAAACTGCAGAATTGGAGAAATTAAGTGGAAGGAAGTGCAAAGAGGCCCGTGAAGCTTTGACGATGAAGGCGATCTAGACCATTACTTGCAGATATAGACGCAATATAGCCGCGATAAATGAGATTGCTATTCAGGTGTCTGAACAATCCCATCTAATCAATTCATGCGCTAAGAGGTCCGATCGCCATATGAGTCTAATCTATTTGTTCCGAGAAGGCCGGCATGCAATATGTAGCAAGAGGGCGAGCTCCATGTCCCAACCACGGTTGGCACCGCTACAGAAAATATAAGTGGTTGCGTAGAAGTTTATGGCTATTTGCAAGTAACTAAAGTTCTGCCATGCCAATTTTACGTATCAACTTTAATTCGTTATAGGCGGCTCGCCGTCGTTTTACACGTATTGTGCTGGTTGGGAGAGGTGGTTGGGTGGCTGAGACCTGTGGCTGGTCGCAGCACGGCGAGGCTGGACTGCCAACAATCAACACCAAGAGGCTGGCAAGGCCGTAAACACAGGAGATAAATACTGCTGCGCAACTCGGAATCTACGTAAATCTTTCAAAGCCAAAATCAGACTACCAAATACAAAGCTTATTGACTGTTACTCGTACTGCATATATTTCGAAGTGACTGCTCGTCTGCAACAACCCATTGCGCTCTGCCATCCCAAGAATACTCGAGAGCCCAATCCTCTCAAGCACTTCACGTTGTCCATCGCTGCAGATTTGGATCAGCAGTGCCCAGAACATCCCCCT